>Ga0182004_10000021_pt1 | contig 49230 bp, 29 predicted proteins | sample Sormic07211540_1_FD_120479 | JGI IMG/M metagenome (GOLD analysis project Ga0182004, IMG submission 120479) | Endophyte microbial communities from Sorghum bicolor roots, Mead, Nebraska, USA - 072115-40_1 MetaG | ecosystem: Host-associated > Plants > Roots > Unclassified | place: USA: Nebraska...
AAGATCCGACCTGGGACCGCCGAGACTGGATCTGCGCTGAGGACCGAGCCTGAGCGGGGCTGCGAGGAAGATAGAGCGTCGGCGCTGCGCTGCAAGGAGCTGGCCGTGCGTGGGTTTGATGGGGCACTAAATAAAAGCCCATACAATTTTTTTCCTTTTTTATTTTTCATTTTTTTTAGCAACTTCTATTTCTTTTCTAACATCTTTTGACAAATTAGCACCTATACAGTTAATATCTATATATTTAGAATAATATATGTTAGGAATTATAATAGTGTCTCCAGAGTCCAATTACATAACATTGTGACATAATTATTTTTCTAAAAATATTTTTTAAAATACAAACCCTATTAGGAAAAACTATGAAAAAATTCCCTCACACCTTTTATATAAAAAGGAAAGAGGAAAGATAGACAAGGATATTCATTTGCTCTTTCTCAATTGCTTTCTACTCTCTTCTCAGTTTATTCGGTTTAAGATTGAAATTGTAATGTCTACTACATCACAATAACTCTTAAGAGATTAGTGACGCTTAAGCATGCTTAAACTTAGTCAGCGAATCACTGCTCGCTTAGCACTTAACCTCTCTTACAATCTTGTGTTATGTTTATCTTATTAGTATTAGTATGACATTACGCCCACGCTATATAAAATCTTGGCTTCGCCACTAAGCCAGCTAATCCAAACAAGGGGGCGGAGCCAGTGAAGAACTTGGGCGACAATATTTAGAAAAAAATCGAAATTGGTAGTAATTAAACACGTATACGTATACACTGTAATTAGATCAGATCCGGATACAGATAGCCAAATAGCGTAAGTTAGGGTTTGTGAGCTTGGTTTCGCACAGCAGGAAGATAAGAGAAGGGTTAGGAATACGGCATGCCTGGTGGGTACTCGTCGCCGGCGAAGAATCCGAGGGACCCTGGCACCTGACGGAGGGCGGCGGCGTCGGTCGCCGTCGTCGCCACGAGAAAGAGAGAGAGGGGTGAAGTGGTGAACGCCTGAACGGGAGAAGAATCCAGCAGGGGTATTTTTGTCCTGGGCCGGCAGTAGGCCTGGAAACTAGTTGTCGAACTAGGCCCATGGAAACTAGTTGTCTAGGCCCATTGGTCCAAAACAGATCATTTGTTTGAACAACTCATCAAATTGTAGTATCCAGATGGAGAATTTGAGTTCCACTCAACCAAAAAAAGATGGAGAATTTGAGATCAAATTCTGACCTTTGTCTTCTCTTCTGATGAGATCAGACACTCATGAGCTACATATTGAATCCAAATAAATTAGAAAACTAAAATATTTTTTAGATTACATAGTATAGATACTCACAACACACGCATATTATAAATCATAATAATATCGTACAATTTTTCTTTCAAAAGCGCTCCAATGCTCAGGAACCAGCTAAATTAAATAGAATGTCCGAACCGTTTCTCGATCAGACAAAAACCATGAGTTAAATTTGCAAATCTCTAACTACTTGTGAGCCCTCAAAATAACTATTCCTGACATTGTAATTAAGAACCCCATGCTAACTAGGGTTGGGCACTTTTAAACATGAAACAGAAAACAAAGTCAAACAAACTTTGACTTCAATTTTAACATCCAAGAACTTGGGTTATCGGCTTCTCTTTCCTCCTCAACTTTTGTTTGAGCAGATCTCAATTGACTGAGAAACCAAAAACCAATCCTACCACCTACATTGAGTCACGAGCGCAGAGTTTGTAGTTTGCACTAACATACAACATCAGGGGATATTGTTAATATTTTTTCTAAAGCTAGTCAAACTTAAAAAAGTTTGACCAACATACTTCATAGAGTGATAATTATTAAATAGGGATCAAGGGACCAAATCCAAGTCTTGCTATAGCATGGACACATTTTTTCCTTGGTGAATAGATTCATCGCTTCAGAAGCCTTAAGAGAATCTCCACATGGATCTTTATCATAAAATTTAGAAAAGAAACCCCAAAACATAATCCAATAGTCTTCATCTTTTTCGCTCTCCAAGTCACCCTTCTCACTCTTCACTACTTGAGATACTACATAGCCCTCTAAATACAATATACCATAGTTTTCTATGATTTTTTTCACACAAGAAAACTATAATAAACTATATGGGTATAATAAAGAATAAAAACCGGAGACTGTATTCATTGAATGGCTCTCAAATAGAGATACAAAGACTGAAATTTGTAGAGGCTTGTGAAGTTCCTCTAGTAGCGAATATGTAATAAAACCATATGTACGAGTAGTGAATTATTTTTTAGACGGCGGTTCAATAATTTCAATTTTATGACAACCTTTTTGTGATCTCGCGGTTCCAAAAGGCTAGGAAGTATATGAATACATGATATTATGAGCTTTTATCTTTCCCTACCGGAAAAGACTATGTAAATGATGTATCTTGTTCATGTTGCACACCCACACCGAAAACAACCTTTCTCTTTCTTCCTCCTTTTAGTAGTAGTTTGCAAAAAGAAACCAACATGGTTTCCCTTCCTTTACTAGTTTTCAAGAAAACAACGAGGTAGAGTGTCGCAGCTCATGCTACTCTCTCCATTCCAAATTATGGGTCACTTTGATTTTTTTTGTTCATCCATCCATTTTACCATATATCTAGTCTAGCTATAATATCGACAATACAAAGCCACCTGATCCATCAAATGAAAGAATCAGAGAAGTATGATATCGACATATCATGTAGGTGTAGCAAATATACTCATTTTGGCATAGCCAATATATGTGATTACGTGAAGAGGAGAAACGTGAACAGAAAGACAGTGTAGGTGTAGCAACGGCTCATTTCGGCATAACTATGTGAGGAAGAGAAACGTGAATAGAATGACAGAGACAAAGGCCTTGTTTGTTTACTTCCAAAAATTTTTGCAAAATAGAAATAGTAGCACTTTCGTTTGTATTTGACAAATATTGTCCAATTTTGAACTAACTAGGCTCAAAATATTCGTCTCGTCAATTCCGACCAAACTGTGCAATTAATTTTTATTTTCATCTATATTTAATACTCCATGCGTACCTCTAAAAATTCGATCTAAACAAGGCGTTCATCCCAAAAACCAAAAACCAAAAACTTTTCAAGATTCCCTGTCACATTGAATCTTGCGATATGCATGGAGCACTAAATACAAATAAAAATAAAAACTAATTACACAGTTTACCTGTAAATCACGAGATGAATCTTTTAAGCCTATTTACTTCATGATTAGACAATGTTTTGTTAAATAAAAACGAAAGTGCTACAACTAAACAAGGCCTAAATACCAAAAAAAAAACAAAGCAAGATAGAGAGAAAAATATCCCAAAAAAACAAGAAAGAGAAGAAAAATACAAAAATACCTTCCATTGCCGGGATTTGAACCCGGGTCGCCTGGGTGAAAGCCAGGTATCCTAACCGGACTAGACGACAATGGATTTGATATGAATTTTTCATCCCATAGTTTTACTTAATAGAGATAACAGTGCAAGCAAAGCAAAGTGAATTCCGATATTACAGGCAGAGAGCAGAGTGATAAAGTGGAAGGTAACTTAATTCTGACTAATCTTGTGGGAGACGATCATGTTCAGCACTAGAAGACAAAAGGTCCCTCATGGGCGGTTTTTGCAGCAGTGTGTGTGTGCGCGCGCGCGCGCGTGGCGCGAGCCTGCCGGAGCCGGGAGCGACACGGCGCACTGGCGCATGCTCTCGCTGCGCTGCAGTGCGTGTGCGGAGGCGGCAGCGGAGGCAGACGTATGTGTCGTGTCTTGCGGCCGCAGCCGACGGCGGAGGACGTCGCGTGGCGTGCATGCGGCCGCGGCGCGGAGCAACCCAACCGTACGTCATGCGGGATCATCAGGAAGGGATTCCGGCGGCGGCGAGTCGGCGACGTGGTCATCTTATGCTGATCGACGAAACCCTGCGTGTCGTGGCCTGAGCAATGGGCACACCGTCGGACTCCAACACTTGACGGGCGGCTCCTGCTCGTGCTCGGTAGCCTCAGTTCCGACTCCCAAGTAACCCGCGGCGGCGGCGGCGGCGACACGGACCTCAGCTCCGACTCCGATCGACTCACCCCTACTACCCTACTGTGTACCTGAGCGAGATTTCTTGAGCTCCGACTCCGACACACCCCATTCCCTGTGCCTCCCTATATATCTCACGGATGCTGCTCTGCCACGGCCGATCCATCCATCCTCTCCGCCTCGCCCAGCCCAGCTCACCTGCGACGCCGCTAGCTTCTCGTTCGCTGGTGCCGCCGTGACCAACCGTGCGCGCCGTCTCCATCTGAGATCCGATCCATGGCGATCCCGGTCGCCCGCGTGCACCTCGCCATGGCACATGCGGCTCTCCCCGCGCTGCTCCCGACCCCGCCCAAGTGGAAGATGCTACCGCTGCTCCCGACGCCACCACCGTGCGTCGTCACAGCCATCCTCCAAGCAAAGCCGCCGCTGCTCGCCAAGCCCAGCCGCCGCGCCGACTCCGACGAGCGGTGGGACGCGCGCAAGACCAAGCCGCCGACTAGCGCAGAACCCTCATCAGCCTCAGCATCATCAGGCGCTCGTTCCGCCGACAGCCTCGTCATCAGGAGCAGCACGGGCCATGGATCCCCGCGCAAGAACACGACCTCGCCGCCGCCCAAGCCTGGCCGGGCGGACTCCGTGGAGAGGTGGGACGCGCACAAGATGGCAGCGAGCCCAGCTTCGCCGCCGCCGCCGCCGCCGCCGTCGTCGTCTTCAGGCAAGTGGACGATCAGCCACGCCCACGCGTCATCCGCCGAGCGCTGGGACGTGCACAAGAAGTGCTGCCCGACGCAGGCCGAGCTGCTCGACGACGGCGAGAGCAGCAGTACTGGCAGCAACGACATCGAAGACATGGAGGAGGAGATACTATGGAAGCCGCGGGCCATGTACGCTGGACCGGGCTTCGTCGTCGCCGCGCCGGAATCCAGCATGCTTCCCATGCCAACGGCGTTCTTGGTTCCCGTTGCATAGTTGTTTCTTCAGTTAGCAAAACCAAGTTGTGATCGCCTAGCAGAGATGCTACACTCGTGGGCTCTAATGAAGTTGTGTTAGATAGAGAGCAGAGATGTTAGAATTTGCAAGTGTTCTATTCTTCTTTTTGAAACGAAGTGTTCTACACTTCTATTACTATATGTATTTATATTCCGGCAGATCTTTGATTTCATTTAATTTGAATTTGGTACCTCTGCGAGCTGAAACTGTAAACAGATGCAATATGTAAGTATATGGTCTTGACTCTCACTGATTCTGTTTCAGTTTCAACAACAGTACAACTTTGCCTACTAATTACTGAAAGAGGAACACTGACAAAAGTACAGCTGCAGAACAATGTGATGCAAGCATCACAAACTCTGTTTATTGACGGAGTTGAAAACATGAACCATTTGACATTTGCACACGCGACACTGCCACGTACAAATGAGCATCTAATCTAATTTGCTGAACCATTTGACATTCACCTGTAAGACTATTCCTTTTAAAGTGCAAAGTTCAGGCACAGTTTTTATGAGAACAGAAACCTGAACATAATTGGAATTCAAATCAAAGAACATAAAAGCTAAACAGAGAGGTCGCTCTCCATTTAAGCCTAAATCGAGCGGCCCCATATTTGGAATTTGGAAATATTCATTCGAATCCAAAGAATAAAAAATTGGGATAAAATGGAAGTAAGAAAGGAGGAAGAGAAGTAAGGCCTTGTTTAGTTCACCCCGAAAACCAAAAAGTTTTCAAGATTTCCCGTCACATCGAATCTTGTGGCACATGTATGAAACATTAAATATAGACGAAAACAAAAACTAATTACACAGTTTAGCTGTAAATCACGAGATGAATCTTGATAATATTTGTCACAAACAAACGAAAGTGCTACAGTACGGAAAACTTTTCACTTTTCCTAAATTCCATTCAGCTCCGGTGACCATCTTTGGACACCTCCACCAACTCTAGTGAGGTTCGATTGGGGTTTCAAGTCGAGGAGGATCTCTAGAGGAGGCAGTCGGGCCCATAATGGTGATGGTATGTGGATGGAACGGTCCGCGGTGGTGGTATGCCATGGAGTGCATGTGGAGGCTAGTTGGGGACGGTCGATGGTCAGGGAGTCAGATCTGTAGTCGCTAGTGGCATTGATAATTGCATGGTAATAGATCTAGTGGTGATGGCACTGTCAGATCAGGAGGATGATGATGGAGAATTGGAAGCATGGAATAGGAATAAGATGGTGGATCTCATTTGTTGTTGCCATACTGGTTATCAGTGGCCGAGGTGGTTGTCGAGGCGGTGATATGCATACTAGATTGGGGGGGGCAATGGTGGAGGTAGGGGGAAAGGGGGAGACCGGGGGAGAAGTCAACAAAGTGTGGTGGTTTAGGATTAGAGGAAGAAGAAGACTAAAATGTTTGTTCAATGTATCAGGATGCGGAGGGGGAAGGTTCTCCCTATATCCTTAACGAGAACACTCTCTGGCTAGTTGTTTCCCTCTCAATATGCTCACTAGTTATGGTCTAGCAAAATAATTCGAATTTAAGAATAGATACTCATTAGAACTCACCTTTTAGAGGATGCCATAAATCTCTAAGTTATGTTCTTTTTATATTTATTCACTCCCATGATACAATATTCATCCAACTCATCTTTCAAACAATATCTATTTTATCTATATCAACATCTATCTATTGGTCCATCATAAAATAGTATTATTTATATATAGGGCATGTGCAAACACCAGCAAAAAAGTCGTCTAAGCTCACCAAAAAAAATCACACATGTAGATGATATGATGATACTCAACTTTGTAAAATATCTTGTCCAAGCTTAAATTTATTTGTGAGATATAAAAATAACAATTTTTTGTTGTAGAATCACACATGTAGATGATATATATTAAGGCCGAGGACCATGACGTACTCATGTCAGGCGTGAAGTGTGTGTCTCATTCCCAAATCTACCTTAGAGCATCATCACTACTTGAAAAAACAATCACTTTTTTTTTCTAAAACCTCATCATATAGGAAAAATAAGATAAAAAGAAGTGCTTTTACGGACCCTTTTTCTTATCCGTTTTTCTATTTTTTCCCTCAATCATCAAAAACCTATAGCATTCCCTCAAACTTAGGAGATACCCTTTGTCCCCTTTTCCCTTTCATGTAATAGTTTATTTCCCACATCATCTTCCACCTCTTTGCATCTGTCACTGTCTCTCTTCTCGCATCTAGCATCACTGATGATGGTTTATTATTTGAGGCTGCTGCGGAGGCTAATCATTAGCTAGAACTGGATCATCGCAGCCCTAACTATCTTCCCTGAGCTCACGGCTTCTAGAGTTAGCCATAGTCCTTGTTGCCTGCACTTGACCACATTCACCACTGTTGCAACTGCTCCTTGTCCGCCGCATATGGAGTCTGCCACCGCGTTCCAAAGCGCTCCAGGGCATTCTCCTCTTCTAGTAGTGATGCACCCATGCCATCTCCCATTGACTATGTCATTAAAGAGGGAAAGCTCAGACCGATGAATAAGAAGGCTAGGATGAGCAGGCTTTGCCACGCTAGGGCCATCGGGGGCCGAGTGGCTGAGCTATGACAATCATCGTGTTGAGGCCGCCAAGGGCTGAGAAGGCAAGCCGCATGGACTCTGTCGTGCTAGGGCCACCATCAAGGATGAGTGGGCGAGCCACATGGGCCACTGTGTCGCTGCCTACTAGTTGCTACTGCTAGAGAACAAAAAGGGAGAACACCGATTGAGCCCACACCATCTCCCTTTGACTATGTCGCCGAAGAGAAAGTTCATAAAGATGAAGAAGAGGGCTGGGTTGAGCAGGCTCTACCGTGCTAGGGCCACTAGGTGTGTGTGTGTGAGTGGGTGAGCCACAACAATTGTCACACCAAGTCCACCGTGGCCCGAGTAAGCATGCCGAGTGGGCTCTGTCGTGCCAGGCCAGGCTGAGTGGGGTGAGCCACGTGGGCCACCGCATTGCTATTGCGCTAGTTGCTGGTGCTATAGGCCAAAAGGGAGAACACACGAGAGGAACACAGAGGAGAGAAAAGGTTATCCGAGAGGGTCACACCTAAACAAAAGAGATGATGTGCGAACAGTGGCAGGCGTAGCTAGGATCTAGAGCAAGGATGATCCATTTTAGATGTAAAACCAAACTAGAGTGATCTATGTATAATTTTCATGATTTTAAAGAGCTCATCTACTATAGTTTAACCTTAAACTAAAATTTAAGGTGGTTTATGGACCACCTGTCCACCTAGCTAGCTCCGCCTATGTGCAAAATCATAGATCAGCTGATTGAGTTGCTTATGGTGGAACCTGCCCACCCGGGTTCAAGTCCCCGACTTGACACGGGTGCTCGTATTTTTCTAAATTTATTTCAGTATTTAATAGCACTATGCTTTTAGTGGTAGGCGATGTGCCTATCGATAGCGAGCTCTTGTAGTGACTTCGTCAATCTTGAGATTTGCCGGTCTAACTCGATACTTCGAGCGCTTGTGGTGACTTCGTCAATCTTGAGATTTGCCGGTCTAACTCGGTATTTCGAAGGTGCTCATAGAGGTAGGGCGTGCATGCTTGCGTCGTCTGCGTCTATAATTAATAAGTCTCGAAAAAAAACAAAAGAGATGAGTTTCTCAATCCACTATAGCAATATACTCCACTAAAACCGTCGATCATGTTTTCTAAATCCCCTATAGTAGAATTTTTTTTTGCGAAACCTGTAGTAGACTTAAAGGAAAAGAAAAGCATTCATACATTCCAATTCCATACGCCAGCTTCTAATAATAATGCGGATTAAAAACTAGTGCTCCCTAGAAATAACGTGAGCTAACGGTTAGTAAGTGAGAAGCTAGTGGAGATGAGCTTTTTTCGGCTTCGATTTTGGTTCGGGTGGAGAGGAGCTTTGTGCGGCTGATTTTGAGTTGGCAAAACTAAAGTATTTACCACAATTGCCACAGTTTAAAAACAAACTTTGCATGCCATTTGTGCGTTTCCTTCCCTTCGCGTTCTCCAGCCGGAATTGCTAGGGCTTGCTGGCCGGCCGCCGCCCGGCGCCTCCGGCCAGGTCGCAGAGCGCCACCACGTACATCCACTAGTCCGTTCCCTGACCGGATCGAGCTCCTGGGATAGGTGACGGCGAACCCGCTCCTCCGTTGCCGTAAAGATCGTCAGGCTCCGGCCTCCTCCGACGTTTTGCTGCTGCAGACGAGTCCGGCCGGCCTACCTCGGACCTCCGCCCACTCCTTGCCGCAAAGCCGACGTACGTGAGAATCTCCTCTCCTCCGCTTGCTCTCCCAATCAGATCTGAAAAGGCGTTGCTCAGAGGTTACAATCTCCTTGCTGCAATTAACTTGTGAAGATTTTGCCTTGAGAATTTCTTTCATGAGCATTAAACATACTGACATGGCACAGTATTGATGAAAAGAGTTTCATGGGAACATAATGATTTTTGTGGGGATGAAACTAGTCCACACTGTTTCTAACATAGATCCCCACTAAAACTGGCCTGAATTAACAACTCCAGCTTAAAGACAAAACACGAGATTGATTACTAGTAGTAGCTCTAGCTAAGCTGATGGTGCTTGATAGTTGATACTACAACTGGAATTCTTCTGGCTATATGTTAGGAAGAATTTTTTTTTAGTAACAAAGCGTACAACAGGCCTAACTTGTTCAGTAATGGTATATCCTGCTATGTTCTGAATTTGCCTGCCATGTCCTTCTATGTTCTGAATTCTTTCCTTTCCCTTGAAATTTCCATGCTCTGTCTGTTAGTTCAACTGTAAACGCACCCTGTTTATTTTTGCGTAGTCCTCTACATTTCATTTTCTCATCTTCATGAATGCTGGAAGCCTGTTAGTGAGTTAGTAATTGGCTGGTTGCAATGATAATTCTGTACATATAGATGGAAAAAGTGATAAAAAAAAGGAAAACCACTGCAAAATTGGATGTCATTGCACATAGAGCGTGGATAGAGATAGTTTTAGAAGAGATCGCTACTACCCGGAAGTCCAGAACAGGCCATAAGGTTGCACACAGAGCATGTTGAAGTTTGAAGAACAAACTGGCAGGGTCCTACTGTCGTGGCCAACATAGTAATAGATGGGATGGATTCCCTCAAAGCTGAATACAGAGCATGGAAGACTTTGAAGATCCATGGCCCGAGGTTAGGGGGCGACCCTAAAATTCAGACTAGTGCTACAACTGAAGAGTTGTGGAATGAAAAGACTAAGATATTTTTTAGATTAAGGTATACATGGACATATGTTTGTTTTTCTCATTTCATGAGCATTAATTGTTACAAATGGATCGACATTTGTCTTTTATTTACAGGTGGCCCCAGCTTGTAAGAAGTATAGGCATGCACCATTGGAATATGAAAATGGGTTAGATGCCATTTTTCATATGTTTACACTCAACATGCACCAATGAATCTTCGGAATCTGCATGAGTGCCAGGTGTGGATCATATGTTCAGTCCGGGTCTGTTGACAACAATTCACCTATTGCAACACCCATTGGAGACAAGGGGGAAATGAGTTGCGTAAGGATATATCCAGCAAAGAAATCGTCAAGAATCAAGCACTGATCAGCCTCTTCCTAAATCAATGTCTCCATGACCTATCCACCATGGATAACAAAATTACTAAAAAGCTTACAGCTCTGGCTGCTATCTTAACCTCATTAAGCAAGTGGGTTGAAACCAATGTCATTATGATTAATGAAATACATGCAGCGCATGTTCTCGAAAAAAAACCAGTGTCATTGATTTATACATCAAAGCCCCAGTAAAATATGTGTGGTAAGCACTTATGTGTGCTACCTAGAACATAATCGTCATCCCAATAGCTGAATATCGCCAATATCTAGATAGATACAACATTGAAATAGCTTGCTGCACTCATCATGGAAAGCATCTCAATTACCCTGTCCCTGTGTTCAAAATAATGCCTAGACAAACCAAAAGTACCGGCCTAAGTTCCATAGTGGATGAGCCAGGCTCCATAGATGCTATCTGGACAATAGCCAGGACCCTGCTGGCGAGGCATGGCTTTGGTGCTGGGTCCTCCTCATTGATGGCATTGATCCCATCGTGCTCCAAGGCCAATGGAGGGAGCTATATATCAATTGATGCCATAACTGGGGCGACAAATATGAGATCCAGAATGGGTCATGTGAGTCTAGGAACCCAAGGCATGGAGTTGTTTTTTAGTAATTTGAGTTAATACCATGGTGCTTTGTAGACGTTGGTTTAAGGCTACGATGAAGAGCCCATCAATTGAAATACTACACTATTGTTTTCTCTTGTGTTGTGCCCATTGGCCATACAAATCATGCAAACTTAATTATGTAGGATTTTCAACAAGACCTTGTTTGACTAAAATTGAATGAATGGAGTTTTTTGACATGTCAGTTTGGACACATGGTTATATACTTTGAAATGACATTGGTTTGGTCACTTGTTCTTTAAAGGAATTATGCAAGCTTAAAGCCTAGACTACAAGTGCAATTTTCCTTGTGTTGGTTGATTGCACCAATATTTTCACTGTCGTCAAGTCCAATGTAGTATAACAATGTAGCGCCATCCTAAGCTTCTCCAATTAGTTATTCTAGATAGTGGGTCATGTTCCTTTATTATCCATTTACGAATTTTGAAAAGAAAACTATTCGGTTTTGGTGTGAAATGTGCGAGAACTAACATGCTTATAATTCCTTATATGTAGGCCATGAAGCCTAGTGCTAATCAAAGTGTTGACCCAAGAACACAAATGGCCTCTTCAAATGGTCATGCTGTATCTAATGTATCTCAAAGTGACTCAAAGCTCGAGCTCTTTGGTTTTGACTCTCTGGTCAATATTTTGGGACTCAAGAGGTATGACCACTTGTTCTACTATTTTCACCACATTTACTAGATATGATATTAGGGTATTTTTGCTAGCACTTTGTGTTTTCTTTTGTTAATCACTTGATATTGGTTAGAAATCTAAAGCTATTTATTTTACTCTACAAATTAAAAGGAAAGTGTCATTTATCTAATTGATTGTTTTGAACAGTATGGCAGGAGAACAAGCTCAGGCACCATCTAGCCCTAGGGACGAGGATGTTGAGATAGCCATTGGATTCCCTAAGGTTTGTTTTGGTCCATGCGGGCAAAACACTTAACTCTTCATAAACATAAATTTCTTGATAATTACATTTATTTTATTTGGTGTGTAGGAAACTGAGCCTAAACAAGGCACCTTGATGGGTGTATTTATTCCATGTCTACAGAACATCTTGGGAATAATATATTATATCCGTTTTACTTGGTACACTTCTACTATCGTTTTTATTATGTATGTGTTGCATTAGTTTCTAGATAGTTTTCAAGCTTAAGCACACTAATAGATTTCATTACCGTATTCATATTTTCGTATCTCATCGAGCATCATGTAAAATATAACTATCTGTTTTTGGCAAATAGCCTTGCTACATTTGCTATCTGTTTAGTCATTAACAGCAATCTATTTTCATAGTTAACCAAAACCTTAGAATGGTAATGTTGTAATCTTATAACCAAGTCTAGATATAGTAAGTCAATAGTTTAAATTAGTGCTTCAAAGTATTATTCTATTTTAGTCAAGAAGTTTTGGCATTTTGAAATTTTTGATTCATGGCATTGTCTATTTCTTATTATGGACAAACTAACAATATATTCCAATGTTCAAGAATTGACAATTTATTTCTATTTACTACAGGATTGTGGGTATGGGAGGCATATGGCAGTCACTTGTTTTAGTCGCATTTTGTGGTGCATGCACATTTTTAACTGGATTGTCATTAAGTGCGATTGCAACAAATGGAGCAATGAAGGTATGCCAAATATGAGTAGAGTTAGTGGTTGGTGAAGTTTCTCGAAGTAGGTTACAATTCGCATTTGCCAATCAATGAGTTGTTTTATGTTCATGAAATATGCGAGACGGTGAGGTAAAACCTAAAATCAAACAAATAGTACAAATATTTAATGAAAAATCTCAAAACTAGAAGGAAAAAAATGTTAAAATGTACTAGAATTATTTGCCTTTCCATATCCTCTCTGTATTTCTCAGTCGCCCACTTGTTTAAGAATATAAGTAAAAATAGTTCATGATTTGTTGTATTTGAATGGATGGCCTAGAAATTTGAACACCTATAGAGTGTGATATATTTTATTTTATTCTTAGGGTGGTGGCCCTTACTATCTAATTGGTCGTGCACTTGGTCCAGAAGTTGGGATTAGTATTGGGTTGTGCTTCTTCCTTGGAAATGCTGTTGCTGGAGCTATGTAAGTCCATGTGTTTATTTTCCCGTCATGCATGTGAGTGTTAGAGAAATGATATGTGACCCTCAGGGCCTACCCCCCCCCCTAAATCATCATTAAACATAGTTAGGTGTATATCATTGAAAGGATCCTGATTTGCTATGGATCTACAATTTTTTACAGAACTTTGTGGGAACATGACTAGTAACCCATTGCTCAAGATAAAGAAATAAACTTGGAAGAAGTAATCACTTAGTGCTACAACTCGAAATGTACCTAAGTGCAAACCTACAACAAGAACAATCATTAGGTGCTTCTCTAGCTGCAACTAGCAAGGCAAGAAACAACTTAACCCTAAGAAGACACTACTGGCAAACTAGAAGCTACTCCTAGGAACTACAAGCTACTCCTATATGGATTGATAACTAGAATTGTGAAGATGATGTCCTAATGAAGCCCACGTCTTGAAGCACCTACAAGAACTAGTGTACATAACAAACACAAGAGATAGCATGAAGGGGCAAAAAAAAAACACAAGGGAAGCATAGTTACATGGAGCACAAAGGGAACACTAGTTGATCGTCAATGTTTAAGGTCAATTGTCTGTTGCTTTATTTTTTTATTTCAAAACTCTTTCAATGCGACCTCTTTGGGTTTTTAACTTTTGGATCTCTTGAGCGCTGCATAATTAACTAGCAATTTTAAAGAAACTTTCACAGGGTTTAGAAACTGACCTGGCTGATTCTTTTTGTAGAAAGCATATGTAAATGTTAGAACACCCCCTCACTTCTTTTATGATGAACCAAATTTGGTGTGCTGGTTTTTTAGGTGTTCCTTGACTGGTTCATGAAGCTCCTACAGTCACAAACAAGCACAACTAAATAGTCACAAATGAAAGCATAACCAAATAGGCACAATTGAAAGCACAAAGAGGTGATAGAATCATGAAACTGAGACAAATCAAAAACAAGAGACAATGATCAGTAAACGGTACAACAATAAGTAGTGCAACAACTATACCAACAGCCTTAGAAACTGTTCTATACTCTGGACCTACATCTCCATTGAGTGACCGCAAAGGTCAAGTTCGTGTCTGGTCTATCTAAACTACCACTTCCCTCGTTGATCTTTTCCCTTGTAGGGCAAGATTGTAGCCCTCACAAACTATCTCACTATACTCCACAGCCTTGAGTGCTTGCCAATATTGCCTAGCCATCTAGGAGCCAAGCTTCAAGAGTAACAAATGCTTTAGTGATTGCTTGACACAGCCACAAAGTGTGCTCAAAGCTTGAATCAGCTCACAAGTTCTCACTCATGCCAACACAACTCAAAGCTCACTCTCTAATCCAAAGGGTATCTCACTTAGACTCTAGGCACATGAAGGGAGGAACATACGATGCTTTCAAGTTTTTTTTGAAAATTAGATGGACATGGAAGGCATTGACAACCCTCAAAAATTGGGAGGGTATGAGTATGTATAAATACTCAACTCCCATGAAATAGCTGTTGGGGTTAAAGTCAGTCAAAATCGGCCTAGTTGGGTTCTTTCAAAACTAGCCATTGCAAACATGTGCAAAACTGGCCTAGCCAGATTTACCTGCTTTTATCCACTATTTTCTAAAACTAATGTTGATTTGATTTGAGCACATTGAGGACTTGTCTAGTAACCGGTGTTGCATCTCTTTTGAGTATGACACACCTATAATTGAGGTTAACGATATGCAATTAATTCATACTTTGAGCCCCTAATTCTTGAAATTGTGTGATCACTTCAATTTTCATCATCTTGGGGCCTTCAACATTGCCATTTTTGTGAGCATGTCCTACTTGAGCTTGTGACTTAGGATGTTCCAAACCATGTGATCAAGACTACACTTTTTATCCACAAGTCACTTGTTCATATGATTTAACAACGATTTCATCTTGCATATAACATGAACATCATAGCCTGATTAGTTCATTAGCTCAGTGTGAGTACTCTCTTCTTCACGTTAGCCATGGTACCTATGTCGCTAAGCTATCACTTGCCCTTCACCTTCGCTTAGTTTCTCAAAGCTATTTTCTTGCTACCTTCATCCTATCGAGCCATCCTCAAATCACACCATGTCATGAATCAACATTAAGCACTCAACTGAATTCATTTTTCTTTAATACTATGATCCTCATTTTAATTTCAATCTTGAGATAAATCAAGCTTCGACACCAACAAAATTCGATGAAAAAACCTCATGTGTGAGACCAATTGATGTTCAACAAAGCATGCCTCTTTTGTCATTTCCACATGCTTGTCAATTCTTCATTTTGTAAATAAGATTTTGGAATCAATTCTCATTTGCATGTCATTCAAGTCCAACATAATAATCAAACCTAGGACTAAACACCTGCATATGATCTCATCAATTACATTAGTCAAATGATCATGTTGTCATTCAACCAAAACCCACTTAGGTCCTAGATGCACTTTGAACTACATTCAAAGGTTGCCACAACTCACTAACACATAAAGAACACGTAAACTCAACATCATATAACTAGGTTTCAGTTGCTTGTTTACTTGCACATATATGGCCTGGTGACCTGATCTTCTATGGGTTAGGTTCCTAAAAATGCTACTCAAAGCTCAAACAAATCCATTAGGGGCCTAGATGCACTTTCAATCTTAATTGTTATTTTGTGCTAAAATCTTAGTGTCATCTTTGATCTTTGCCAATATTGTGCTTGAGTCCGAAACCCTCATGTTGGCATATGTTCTTGAGAATTTATAACATGCTTATTAATAACCGTCAATTTAGGAATAAAGGAGGAAATAACTATAATATTACATGGTGAAAAATAAATCCATTCCTTTTAGGACTAAAGGAGGAAATAATAATAAATGAAGTTTCAGATATGGCAATGTTGAGCGTATAATTCCATTCTTTTGAGTGGAGTGCTTGGATACATTAGTATTTTTTCTCTATTTGCTAACCTTCTCCCGTGGAGATATTATGCCCTACTATGTTCTTATTTGTGATCCCTAATTTTAGGTATGTATTGGGAGCTGTAGAAACATTTCTAGATGCTATTCCTTCAGCTGGGTTCTTTCAAGGTACTCAAGCAAGTTTTCTCTATGTTTTCTTATGAATATTTTATGTGTGATGATCAATTTGTATATCTAGAAAGACAATATTATAAAATGAATAGGCCTGTCAAGTGTTATGAAAGATACATGCAATGCTAACATGCTAGTCATATAGTTTATGTCTGTATATGGTCTTTATGTGTATGTTCCCATAATGATAGCTACTACCAAATTTAAACAAAAAAGTCTATTTACCCTTGGTGATAGGAGCAACAATTAAATCAAGATTTGATTGCAAGTTTGTTATACTAGTTTGGTGAAACTATGGAATCTGGATGTTTCTTTGGCACTATTTGTCGAATGGTTGCAATTGTGGCGGAAAGGGTCAAGGGATCCTGATGTATTTTTTCATTGTATTTTTCTCCAAGTCAGATGGATACGCTATTATAATGACCATCCATGGGTGGAGCTAGGGGTATTCCGATCCCCTGTATTCCAAGGAATACCTATATTTTTTATACAAAAATTAAATAGTATACACAGATAATTGTACATTATGTTGTAAAGGTCCAAAAGCCCAGTCAACCTTCTACATGCCCATGAAGTCACCAGAAACTGCATCCCATCTCCGTTAGCAAATCGGCGTCCTTCGTGACATAGTGCCTCAGCGGCTGAGTTGCAGCACATTGACTCAAAAGTCAGAAGCAGCAGTCACGGTGCAGCCAACACCCCTCTTGGCTCCCCCTCAACCCCCACAACCCCGCTGTCCGCTCGACTCGCCCCCTTGCTGCTGCAGCCGGTAACCAACGTCCAGCAGCGGAGGATGGCATATTGAAGTTGTTGGCTGTCACTGCAGTCTACAGTAGCCAGCACAGCAGCACCCCTCCTGTGCAGCAGCTCGGCGCACCCCCTCCTAGCTCCGCTCGACTCAGCGTCTCTCTCTCCCAGATTTATTCTCCAGTCTAAACTGTAGATTTCCATGTTCAGATTTCATTTTCTTCTCTAATTTAGAACAAATTGAAATTTTGATTGATAAAATCTAGAGTGAATCACTGCAATCTTTTTTTTGCATTGTATTATTGTTATGGTCGTTGTGTTATGAACTCATGGTCCAATATATTGCATATTTGTCTTGAAACTCTTTTTTGTATGTGGAATACCCTACTGTAAACTGCAAGTAAAGATTATAAATAATTTATTTTTACTAAAGAAATATCTAGGAGATTATTTGTTATAGTTGCATGAAGTGCAAAATGTTTTTAAATCAAATTGTTAGAAGAACAAGGGAACCTTTTCCTTTGAAGTGTTGAATTTGTGAAAAGCTTACTTTTGCAGTGGTCATGTTCTTCATTCTAAGTTCTGTTATGTAATATTTTTATTTAAATTAACTTTAGAAATTTTATTTAAAAGCAGAGACTGTAACAGTGGTCAACAACACATTAGGAAATGGTACAACAAAAAGTGCAACGACTATATCAACACCTAGTCTGCATGACCTCCAGATCTATGGTGTCATCGTGACCATATTACTCTGTTTTATTGTATTTGGCGGTGTCAAAATTATCAACAAGGTTGCACCTGCTTTCTTAGTACCAGTCCTCTTCTCAATACTGTGCATTTATATTGGCGTCTCCATTGCACCAGAGCCCGGTGCTCCAAGTAAGTAGTCCTTTGATTATTATTTTGTTTTGTATTATCTTTTTGCATTGAACTTTTATTGATGTATTTCCTACCAGAGGGAATCACTGGGTTGAGTATCGTTACACTTGCGGAGAACTGGAGTTCAGAGTACCAACCTACAAACAATGCTGGGGTTCCTGATCCAAATGGGTCAATATATTGGGATTTTAAGTAGGGCCTTCTCTGCTTTTGACACTTACCTTTTGAAACCTTCCAATTAGTGACATAATAGTGTGACTTATTCATATTTATTAATCTATAATCAATGCACACCAACTGACAGTGTTCTATTTTTTCTTTCAGTGCATTGTTAGGACTCTTTTTCCCAGCAGTTACCGGAATCATGGCTGGTTCAAACCGGTCTGCTTCACTGAAAGACACACAGCGTTCCATACCAATTGGAACATTAAGTGCTACCCTTTCAACTACTCTGATGTATCTGCTATCTGTGTTTCTTTTTGGAGCCTTGGCTACAAGAGAAGAGCTTCTAACTGACAGGTTCCATATTCCTTAGAAATATGGCATCACTCGTCTTGCATTCTAATAACTGTTGATAGTATGTTTCCTAGTGGTAGATACCTCTACCTTATTGAATATGTGACATCAAGGGGGACGGGTGGATGCTTTACGTGCGTTGTCATTTAGCACTCTTGCTATCCTCACTTGGTGCAAGGAAGCTAAACTTTTCTACTAGCATAAATAGCTTATTAGAGTATTGCTAAAGAATCAATCTTTTTTTTTTTCAATTTTGCTGAGATTGCTGGAGTGCTGACAAACTCTGGTGGTTATTTGAATTTAGCTAGCAATATTGTTGCTTCACCTTCTTCTCTGTTGTTGTCATGTGAAGTGCTACATATGAGAAATGTAACATGCTTAAATCTTCCATGAGTGTCATTTTGTTGCCTTTGGAATTTAAGGGGAAAAACTAATTCAGAAATGCAGCAGCTGTTTATGTCTGAAGTCTGAACCACTGAATTTGAATGTAACTAGTAGTAGGTACTCATATTCTATAGGGAGAGTGATCTAATATACTATAATATGATCACACAATTTGAATGTCGAAAGCTTGAATTCTCCAATTTCATAAAGTACATTTTATTGTTTCTTCAGAATAGCTACTTTTTGTCTTGTGTAGTCAGCTCCTAAACATGCCTAATATATGCAGGCTTCTTGCTGCAACAATTGCTTGGCCTGGTCCAGCAGTAATTTATATTGGAATTATTTTGTCCACTTTGGGTGCAGCACTACAGAGCTTGACCGGGGCTCCAAGGTTACTTGCAGCAATAGCGAATGATGACATCCTTCCCATTCTTAACTGTTTTAAGGCTTACGAAGGGTCTGAGCCTCATGTGGCAACTCTGTTTACAAGCTTCATATGTATTGCTTGTGTTGTGATCGGGAACCTGGATCTGATTACACCTACTATCACTATGTTTTTCCTTCTGTGTTATGCTGGTGTTAATTTGTCATGCTTTCTGCTGGATCTCCTTGATGCTCCTAGCTGGCGCCCTCGTTGGAAGATACACCACTGGGTCCTATCGCTGATCGGTGCATCTCAATGTATTGGTATGCTTCTTCATTCCTATAATTTTGTTTGTGACCATATTTTATCGAAAATATATGTCTACATGTTATAATCTCTAAATAATATTGCAATAACATCTTTAGAAACATGTGGAAATTGAAGACTGAATCACAAAACAAGTGTACAAATTTTGAAACTTATGTTCATGGAACTGTTATATGTTTTTTTTGGTTTATGTCACAAATAATTATATCCTTGAGATTTATAAAATATTTTGAATAGTTTGAGTTTAATGACAGATAATTTTCCCCTAAATATACAGTTATCATGTTTATGATCTCATGGACTTTTACCGTGGTCTCCCTTGCCCTCGCAAGCCTTATCTACTACTATGTCAGCTTAAAAGGAAAGGCTGGTGACTGGGGAGATGGATTTAAAAGTGCATACTTTCAACTGGCTCTGCGAAGCCTCCGATCGCTTGGAGGTAGAATATTTTTGCATGGAAAATGAACATTATTTAGCTGAGCTACAAGCACCATGCCATATAACTATCATTATTTTCGTGCAGCAAATAACGTACATCCAAAAAACTGGTACCCCATTCCTCTTATATTTTGCCGCCCTTGGGGTAAACTTCCAGAAAATGTCCCGTGCCATCCAAAACTTGCAGATTTTGCCAAATGCATGAAGAAAAAGGGCCGTGGCATGTCGATTTTTGTCTCAATCATTGATGGTGACTACCATGAATCAGCTGAGGAAGCAAATACAGCTTACCGTCAACTTAGTGCCTATATTGACTATAAGCATTGTGAGGGTGTTGCTGAGATTATCGTTGCTCGCTCCATATCTGATGGTTTCCGCAGCATTGTTCAGATAATGGGCCTAGGCAACTTGAAGCCAAATATTGTTGTCATGCGATATCCTGAGATATGGCGTCGTGAGAATCTAATAACACAGATACCGTCATCATTTATCAGCATCATAAATGACTGCATTATTGCTAACAAGGCTATTGTTATTGTGAAAGGACTTGATGAGTGGCCTAATGAGTACCAGAGACTGTATGGGACCATTGACCTATACTGGATTGTGAGGGATGGAGGGCTAATGCTTCTGTTGTCTCAGCTCCTACTCGCCAGAAATGGTTTTGAAAGCTGTAAGATTCAGGTATTCTGCATAGCAGAAGAGGGTACAGAAGCTGAGGAGCTAAAGGCTGATGTTAAAAAGTATCTGTATGATCTGCGGATGCAAGCTGAGGTTATTGTTGTGACCATGAAGTCAATGGAAGCACATTCTGAGATCAGCCCTAATGCTAAGAAGGATCCCCAAGAAGAATACACAAGCGCTCAGGATAGAATCAGAGCATACCTTTCTCAGACGAAGGAGACTGCACAAAGAGAAGGGCGGCCACTGATGGAGGATGGCAGGCAAGTCGTGGTAAATGAAGAGAAGGTTGAGAAGTTCCTATATACAATGCTAAAGCTGAATACAACTATTGTCAAGTACTCCATGATGGCGGCCGTGGTGCTGGTGAGCCTCCCACCACCACCTCTGAACCACCCGGCCTACTGCTACATGGAATATATGGATATGCTTGTCGTGAACGTCCCACGAATCCTGATAGTTAGGGGATATAAAAGAGATGTTGTCACACTTTTCACGTGATCGGATTTGATGCACATTTATAAGCTACGACCTAGCTAGTTCGTTTTGGAGGGTATACATACCGTTTCAGTGTGATGGTGGTTGCTCTCATGCTTAGCTAGCTGCATGGATTTTACTGCTGAGTTTGGAATTTGGAATCCATTTAGCAGGGGTGAATACTTGCATAGGATTTAGTTACATTCTTTGTAGACTTAAGACATTTGCACGGATAGAAAATACATAGTCTAGATATTATTTTTTATAGAGAGATACTCCAACGCTGTGTGTATTGATTTATTTTGTATTCCACCTTCAGTAAAATATAAAATAGATTTTCTATCTTATATTATTGAGAGAAGGCATGTAACTATTGATGTACATATTTGGAACTATTTGTTACAATTTGAGTTATGTAATCATATAAATAAATGTTGAAGTTCTAGCTAGATTGAAGAACTATTTCTCATTCTTCTCTCTTGTAGTATAAAGGCTGGGTCATTGTTGTAATAAACATTGAAGTTGTGTAACTATTGATGTACATATTTGGAACTACTTGTTATTACAATTGCTTTCTTGTAATTGAATTCATTGTCACAATTCATTGTTTCTCAAAGGCTCGGTAGCATCAGAGTATACTGGCTGCAGGTTTGCTGTGCATGTCGAAGCCCAGAAAGGCTAGTGGCGAAGTGCACTCACTGCATTCCTAGGTCAGATGGTATAGTTAGCTTGCTTGGCTTTTACGTAGCAGCAACCAATATGGATCGCCTTTTTTTTCCAATTAGTCATAAATAATCAACTACAAATTAATTATCATAGAGAACAATAGAAAATCTGAGTGGCTAGCAGAATTTTGTAAAGAAAAAGTAAATAATTAAAATGCACCAATTTTTGACAAGTAAAATTAGACATTACCTATATATGTAAAATATGGCATACAAGAGATATACTTAATTATGATCTAGGTGCACGACTAGAAGCAGAACAAAACAAAAAAAAACGGCCTAACAAGGAAAATCTGATCCGGACATTGTTGGCAATGCGCGAGCATGTACCGAGATGTGTGTTTGGAACTAGCAAGTGTCATCTTCCTCTTAGCAACTGTACAACTTAGAGCTTTTGAGTGGCGGTGGGGAACCTCTAGTGTTCCCCGGACTTAGAAGGAGGGATACGGGGTGGCGGGCGGACTGCGGCAGCGGTGGTGGTTTTGCTGGTGGTAGCGAGGCAACAGGGGGGCGTGGAGGGGACATCTGTAGAGTGTTGTCAGTGGCAGGAGGCGAGGGATCAACATATATTTATCCTCCATGTGAGATTAGAGGAGGACAGAGGCTGGCTGGTGGGGAAGCTTGGTGGGCAGTGACCGATCGATGGCTGGTCGCAAGTGGTGGGCGAGGCCAGCGGTAGCCCAGCGACAGTGGTGGTGAATCCTCTGATTCCGATTAGGGAAGGGTGGGTAAGGAGCGGCGGGGGTGGGTTGTGGGCAGCGGGGCCAGGGGGTGTGGGCTGGAGCAGTTTTAGGTAGAAGAAGAAGAAGCAAAATGAGAAAAAAAAATAAATCCACGTGTTGGACTCACATTGATGAAGGTTACGGGCATAGAGATTGCGGGTGAGATTTGGTTACACAGTTGCGTGAAGGAGAAAAACCGACTATATATATAACATGCATATAATGTTAACCTAACAAAATACATGTACTGATGTACATATACTTATCTTGCAGTTTTTATTAATTACTAGCGATCTATGCCTAGTCTTTCCATCTCCTAGTCTCTCTATAACATGTAGCTCTAGTCTACGCCTATACAGACTACTCTCTCTGCTCGACTTGCTCCTTCCAAGCTTGTGGCCACAACATAATCTTAATCTCCTCTATAACATATGTAGGTTTTAACCTTTGGACTGTTGACATGCTTGGCACCGTCACTGACAACCTTAATTAGCCATATTAGGGGCATGTTTGGTTCCCCTTGCTAAATTTTAGCTAGCTAAAATTATTTTAGCTACACTTGGATGACTAATGAAACGAAACTATTTTAGCTCCTTTTAGTCAATGTGTTTGGAACTTTAGCTTAGAGCAACTCCAGCCCACCTCTTAAACAAGTCCCTATTCTAAATCTAGGGACTTGATAAAAAAATCAACTCTAACCCACCTCCTACTTGGGCTCCCATTTTCCATGCCCTCCCAAATTATAGTTTCAGCCCCTCATATCTAGAACCCCCTATCCAGGATCCCACCCACTTTCCTCTCCTCACCCATAAATCAAGATAAGAATATGTGAGATAAAGACTTGGTCTGTTTTTTTCCATTGGAGTTGGGTCTTAATTTGAGCCCCTACTTTTTTTATCATATCTTGTAAATAAAAGTTTAAGAGCTTAATTTAGAGACTTGGGCTGAAGTTGCTCTAAGAGCAACTCCAACAGCTTTGCTATTCTTATTATGAAGGCTTTTAGAACTTGTATAGTAGAAAAATATGCTCCAACACATGTGCTATTTGGTTTTGTAAAATAGAAAGTTTGCTATTCCTTGATTTTCGTTGGCCATATATAGCCAACCACTGACACTAGCTATCTGATAGCAAGTCTGTTGTGGACCTCTTCTTTTTTAAGAAGTTTTATATTTTACAAAATGGTTAAACATTAGAATTTGGCTACTAATTTTAGCTAAGCTCTTGAAGATGCTCTAAAGTGCCTAAAGTTTAGCTAGCCAGGAAACCAAACAGGTCGTAGGCGTCGCAGGAAAGGAAGGCCTTGTTTAGTTCACCCTGAAATCCAAAAAGTTTTCAAGATTTCTTGTCACATCGAATCTTACGGCACATGCATGAAGTATTAAATATAGACGAAAATAAAAACTAATTACACAGTTTGTCTGTAAATCACGAGACGAATCTTTTGACCCTAGTTAATCTATGATTGAACAATATTTATCACAAAAAAATAAAAGTGCTACAGTAGCAAAATCCAAAAAAAATTTCACATCTAAACAAGACCGAAGAAAAGGGCAACTCGATGAATAATATTTTTTGTCCCTCGCTCGCCTGCCCTGACATCAACGGTTTTATGTGAAAAAAAATCCCGAAAATTTGCAGGAAGCGAAACCCTCCCCAAACCCTAGGTCTGACGCGCCCCTCCCCAATTCCAAGCCCCGGCCGCCGCCACCGCGCTTCACACCCTGCGACAGCGATCAGCGGCGGCGTCTGCACATGTCCTGCGGGCCACGGCAGGGCGGCAGGATTTCACCATCCTTTGTCGACGTGCTCCACCTGCGCCCCTCCGTCGCACTCCGCGGTCCGCAGCAGCACTCCGTCTGGCTCTCGGAATCGATCGGAACTCGGAAGCCCCCGGCGCGCGCGCGCTCCGACGCCGGGAACTGGAGGTGCCTCGACTGCTCTGGCCTCCGGCGACACACTGCCCGCGTGGGCGCCGCTTCAGGAGAGTTGAGCTCGTCGCCGCAGTCCGCGCCATCGATCTCCCCGTCACTGTGAGTTCCTCGATCCCTTCCCCTCACTGCCTGTACCATTGTCGATCGAATTGTATGTGCCTTCCATTTCTGTTTTCACATTTCAGTGAGATCCGTCTGCTGACGTCTTACTTTGCTGCGTTCCTCAATCCTCCTCCTAGTATGGGAGCATATATTATTTTGCTAAATCTTTAGATTCTTCACATACGGTTTCTGATTTCTGTGGTCTGTTGGCCTAAGCCAGGATTACTATATATTTTCTCTCGAGGCAATCGTCTTTGTGCTTCTTTGATCTGTCCCATCTGAGGTTGTGATTTTAATATCACCTCCTACTTTCCCTGTATTGAAGGACATAGATACGTTCAGTGGTTTGAATATGGCATAACTTTCACAAAATGTGGCATGATTTAAATAAACTGCATCTCCAATATTTTGTTTGATGAAATTGCATCTCCAATAGTGTTCTTGGTCCAACTCCGTAGTGCTTTGATTTTTCGTGTAAAACAGAATAAGTGGCTACGTTGTGTTTGAGTTGTTTCATTTTTTCTAGTATGCATATGTAATTCATTAAGCCGTTTCTCTTAGAATTTAGAAAGCTGCTAGATATATGTTTGAATTTGAAGACTTGAATTATTGTTCTTAACTTGGCTACTGAAAACAATAAGTTCTATGCAAATAATAATGCTATTTTAGGTCCGGTGCTAAATGTTGTTGTCCTAGCTAATTTCCATAGTAAGCACTTCTGAGTCTGACATATGAGTTTATTAATAATTATATTTATGGAGAATATAGAGTGATTTAGGACTATGATGGACGCTTCGAAGTAATTTACTTCAAGCCTGTAAGATGCGGTTCACACTGGTCATGCATGTGGAGACAAACCTATTACATGCATACTACGGTTGTCCAAAGTAAAATACACAAAAAAATCAAACATGTATATGTGTTGTACATATTGCCTTGTGTTCCATGACAATATGCAGACAACACATATACATGCCATTGAAAGAACATACACATAGATGAAGAAAACATGAAACATAGCTTTGTGTACTAGTAGCTAGTGTGCCTATGCTAACGCTACGATAAAATACAAAACAAGATAAAATTCATAAAAAGTAAAAGGAACAATAAGATTCATTAAGATTGACATCTGATATGCATAGCGATTGGCCAAATCTTTAGTGCACATTTAACATGGTTGTGTGCCCCTGTTTCTCACGCGCTTTGTTTTTGCTATTTCTTTGAGGGAACGCCAAGTGAGAAAGCGATCCAACCAAGAAACTACTAGAGGATCATCTTGGTTCTCCTACTTTACTTCGATCTAGGCACCAACAAGGTCACCTCCCACCAGTCGTGCATGAGCACCACCGCCCTAGGCCATCCGGTCACCGAGGCTAGCTGCATCATCCACTGCCTTCACATGAGGAACCTCCTTCCTGGACCACTAACCTCGCTCCTCTCTGCACTCTGCCAGGACAACCACATGGACCACCCCCTCTTCTTCCCCGTCAACTCAGACCTCATCGTGTGTGGCGTCGCCGATCTCTTCAATGGCGTGTGCACCCTTATTTTTCACGATCTCCACTACCACTTGCTGCACCGCTTTTAGACAGGCCTCAATATGACCCAGTGCTCGAAGCACCCTATGCTAGGGTCATTGTCACTTAAATAGCATTACATGCATACTATGGCTATCCAAACTAAAATACACACAAAAAATCAGACATGTATATGTGTTGTATACACTTTCTTGTGTTATATGACAATATGTACACAACACATGCATGCAATACAAAGAACATGCATATAGATGAAGACAACATAAACCATAACTTCTTAAATTTGTAAAATGTAAAATGAACAATTAGATTTATTAAGATTCACAACTTTTATGCATGGTGATTGGCCAAACCGTAGCGCCCATTTGAAGCGGTTGAATGCCCCTGTTTCTCGTGCTTTGTTTTTGCTAATGCTACGAGGGAATGGTGAGTTGAGAAAATGATCCAACCAAGAAACTGCCAGAGGGTCATCTTGGTCGCCTTGGCCTATAAATCCCCAACCTGCAGAGCTTCCCTTCCATCAACCAATCATCCTTTCATCAGTTCTTCGATCATCAGCTACTAGCTAGAGCTATCTTTCCTGCTTGCTTAGTTCCACCTCCACCAAAGGTCATTCTCACACCATCGTCTGTGACACACTACATGGCTTCAACTTTGCCTTGGGTGTATACAAATGCTTTCCTTAATGAGTGCGACCTCCACCCATAGGTGGCACAAAACTCCATGGCTCTCCTACTCTGCTTCGATCAGGTCACCAACAAGGTCCACCTGCTAGGCATGAGTGCCACCGCCCTAAGGCTTAGTAGCCTGGGAATGGGAACATGATCCACGCTCCTGTTTCCATGTTCAGTGTTCCGAGAACGTCTATATTCTAGAAACACGAATGTTCCCGTTCCCATGTTATAAAATGGTACCCAAGTTCCCATTCCTATTTTTGTTTTGGAAATGGCCGAAGACAGGAACAAGAACATGGCTACTAAGCCCTAGGGCATCTAGTCACCAAGGCTAGCTGCATCATCCACTGCCTACACATGAGGAACCTCCTCACCGGCCCACCAACCCTGCTCCTCTCTACGCTCTGCCAGGACAGCCACTTGGACCATCCCCTCTTCTTCCCCATCATTTGAGAGCTCATCATGTGCAGGGTCGCCGATCTCCTCGATGGCATGTGCATGCTCATTTTCAACGATCGCCTCTACCACTTGCTACACCGCTATCAGACAAGCCTCATCGCCTGCAACCTAGAGCTCGAAGCGGCTATCCAAAAAATAATAAACAAAAAAGATCAAACATGTATATGTGTTGTACACATTTTATTATGTTACAGGAAAATATGCACACAACACATATACATGCCATAGAAATAACATACATTCAGATGAAAACATAAAACAAAGCTTCTTATACTAGTAGTGTGCGTGTTCTAGCGCTACAGTAAAATACAAAATAAGATAAAATTTGTAAAATCTTGAAGGGACAATCATATTCATTAAAATTCACATGTTGTATGTGTGACGATTGGACAAACTGTATTGTACATTTGAAGCGGGAGTGCCGCTGTTTATTGTGCTTTGTTTTTGCTAATTCTATGAGGGAAGGATTAGTTAGAAAACAATCAAACCAAGAAACTACCACAGGGTCATCTTGGTCGCCTTGGCCTATAAATCCCCAACTTTCAGAGCTTCACTTCCATCAACCAATCATCCTTTCATCAGTTCTTTGATCATTAGTGCATACATTAGCTATTAGCTAGAGCTATATCTTTCTTGCTTGCTTAGTTCGACCTCCACCAATGGCCGCTCTCACCACTGTCTGTGACATGCTATCAACTGCAACCTTCGCCTTGGGTTTATACGAGCGCTTCCTCAATGACTGTGACTGCCACCCATAGGGGCACAAAATTCCATGGTGCTCCTATTCTACTTCAATCTGGGCACCAACATGGTCATCTTCCACCTGACGGGCATGAGCACCACTAGCCTGGGCCATCTGGTTACTGAGGCTAGCTGCGTCATCCACTGCCTTCACATAGGAACCTCCTCACCGACCCACAGACCCTGCTCCTCTCCGTGCTCTGCTAGGACAGCCACATGGACCACCCCTTCTCCTTCCCCATCAACTAAGACCTCATCGTGTGCAGCATCGCCGATCTCCTCGATGGCGTGTGCACGCTCATTTTTGATGACCACCTCTACCACTTGCTGCACCGCTATCAGACAAGCATCGTCGGCCGCAACCCAGAGCTCAAAGCACCCTCACCATCACTTAAATATCATTACATGCATAATATGACTATCCAAAGTAAAATACACAAAAAAAAGTGGTGTGTTGTACACATTTTCTTATGTTACATGGCAATATGCACACGACACATGCATGCGATAGAAAGAACATACATATAGATGATGAAAACATAAAACATAGCTTCTTATACTAGTAGTGTGCCTATGCTAGCGCTACGGTAAAATACAAAACAAGGTAAAATTTGTAAAATGTAAAATTAACAATCAGATTCATTAAGATTCACATCTTATATGCGTGGCGATTGGCCAAACCATAACACCCACTTGAAGCATTTGAGTGCCCCTATTTCTTGCACTTTGTTTTTGCTAATTCTATGAGGGAACAGTGAGTGAGACAGCGATCCAACCAAGAAACTACTAGAGGGTCATCTTGGTTGCCTTGTCCTATAAATCCTTGACCTACACATCTTCTCTTCCATCAACCAATCACCCTTTCATCAGTTCTTCGATCATCAGTGCATACATTAGCTACTAGCTAGAGATATCTTTCTTGCTTGCTTAGAGCAACTCCAAGAGCTTGGCTAAAATTAGTGACCAAATTTCATTGTTTAGCTATTTTATAAAATAAAAAAAAACTTCTTAGAAAAGAAGAAGTCCACAACTGCTTTGCTATTTTACAAAATTAGGTAGCCAGTGTCAGTGGTTGGCTATATATGGCCACCAAAAATTAAGGGATAACCAACGTTCTATTTTACAAAACCAGATAGCACATCTGTTGGAGCCTACTTTTTGCTGTATAAATTCTAAAATAGCCTCCATAACAAGAATAACCAAGCTCTTGGAGTTGCTCTTAGTTCCACCTCCACCAATGGTTGTTCTCACCACCGTCCGCTACGTGCTACATGGCTACACCTTCGCCTTGAGAGTATACGAACACTTCCTTGGCGACTATGACACCCATGGGTGGCATGAACACCATGGCTCTCCTACTATACTTTGATCAGGTCACCAACAAGTTCATCTCGCACTTGCTTGGCATGAGCACCACCGTCCTAGGCCATCTGGTCATCACCGCTAGCTGCGTGATCCACTGCCTTCACATGAGGAACCTCCTCGTCGGCACACTGACCCGCTGCTCTCTACGCTCTACTAGGACTGCTGCATGGACCACCCTGTCTTCTTTCTCATCAACTAAGAGCTCATCGTGTGCAGTGTCACCAATCTTTTCAATGGTGTGTGCACACTCATTTTTGACGATCTCTACCACTTGTTGCACCGCTATCAGACATGCCTCGTTGACCACAACCCAGAGCTCGAAGCACCCTATGCTAGGGTCATTGTCACTTAAATAGCATTACATGCATACTATGGCTATCCAAAGTAAAATACACAAAAATATTAGACATGTATATGTGTTGTACACATTTTCTTGTGTTACATGACAATATGCACACAACAAATATAAATGCCATAGAAAGAAGTTACATACAGATGAAGAAAACATAAAACAAAGCTTCTTATACTAGAAGTGTGCCTATTCTAGTGCTACGTAAAATACAAAACAAGATAAAATTTGTAAAATGTAAAATGAACAATTAGATTCATTAAGATTCACATCTTGTATGCATCGTGATTGGACAAATTGTAGCGTCCATTTGAAGCGGTTGAGTGCCCCTATCTTCGTGCTTTGTTTTTGCTAATTCGATGAGGAAACGATCAATGAGGAAACAATCCAACCAAGATACTACTAGAGGGTCATCTTGGTCACCTTGGGCCTTGGCCTATAAATCTCTGACCTATAGAGCTTCCCTTCGTCAACCAATCACCCTTTCATCAGCTCTTCGATGATCGGTGCATACGTTAGCTACTAGCTAGACCTATCTTTCTTGATTGCTTAGTTCCACCTCCACCAATGGCCGCTCTCAACACTATCTGTGACGTGCTACACAACTACATCTTCACCTTGGGTGTGTACAAGCGCTTCCTTGATGATTGCTACTGCTACCCATAGGTGGCACAAAATTCCATGGTGCTCCTACTCTACTTCGATCTGGACACCAACAAGGTCATCTCCCACCTGTAGGGCATGAGCACCACTAGTCTAGGCCATCTGGTCATTGACTGACTTCACAGGAGGAACCTCCTCATCAGCCCACCAACCCTGCTCCTCTTTGCACTCTGCCAGGACAGCCGCATGGACCACCCCCTCTTCTTCCCCGTCAACTGAGACCTCATCATGTGCAACATCGCCAATCTCCTCGGTGGCATGTGCACGGTCATTTTCGATGATCACCTCTACTAATTGTTGCACCGCTATCAGACAAGCCTCATCGGCTGCAACCCAGAGCTCGAAGCGCCCTACACTAGGGTTATCGTCACTTAAATAGCATTACGTGCATAGTATGGGTATCCAAAGTAAAATACACATAAAAAATAAGACATGTATATGTGTTGTACACATTTTCTTGTGTTACATGACAATATGCACGCAATACATATACATGCCATAGAACATACATGTAGATGAAGAAAACTTAGAACTAGCTTCTTAAACTTGTAGTGTGCCTGTAGTAGTGCTATGATAAAATACAAAACATAAAATTTTTAAAAACTAAAATAAACAATCAGCTTCATTTGGATTCACATCTTATATTCGTGGCGATTGGCCAAACCATAGCGCCCATTCAAAGAAGTTGAGTGCTCTTTTTCGTGATTTATTTTTGCTAATTCTATGAGGGAATGGTGAGTGCGAAAATGATCCAACCAAGAGACTAGGGTCATCTTAGTCACCTTGGCCAATAAATCGAGCTTCCCTTCCATCTACCGATCATCCTTTCATTAGTTCCTCGATCATCGGTGCATACACGAGCTACTAGCTAGAGCTATCTTTCTTACTTGCTTAGTTCCACCTCCACTAATGGCCGTTCTCACCACTGTCCATGACGTGCTACATGGCTACACCTTCACCTTGGGTCTATATGAACGCTTCCTCGACGACTACGACCTCCACCGGCCTAGAGGTGGTACAAAACTCCATTGCTCTCCTACTCTGCTTTGATCAGGTCACCAACAAGGTCATCTCCCACGTGTTGAGCATGGACGCCACCGCCCTAGGCCATATGGTCACCGAGGCTAGCTACGTCATTCATTGCCTTCACATGAGGAATCTCCTCGCTAGCCCACAGACCCCACTCCTCTTTGCACTCTGCTAGGATAGACGCATGGACCACCCCCTCTTCTTCCCCGTCAACTGAGACCTCATCGTATGCGGTGTCGCCGATCTCTTGGATGGTGTGTGCACATTTGATGATTGCCTATACCACTTGTTGCACTGCTATCAGAGAGGCCTTGTCAGCCGCAACCCAAAGCTCAAAGTATATGTGTTGTGTGCCTATCCTAGCACTATGGTAAAATACAATATAAGATAAAATTTGTATTTGTAAAAAATAAAACTAACAATCGGATTCATTAAGATTCACATCTTATGTGTGGCGGTTGGCCAAACCATAGTGCCCATCTAAAGCGGTTGAGTGACGCTGTTTCTCGCATTATTTTTTTGTTAATTCTACAAGGGAATGAAGATATTATGTCAGAAATTTTCTTACATTTGCATTATGGCTATGTACGGAAATATTATGTCATAGAAATTTTACTTTGTCAACTACACTTTCTGAAGGCTCGCTAATTGGATGAGTTATAGCATACCTACTTGTTCGTTTAGGTGTTGCTGATTATCGACAATGTCTTGTTGGTTCTCAACATGTAGAAAAAGCAATATATATTAGCGTACCACACAGCATCACAAAAGTTTTAGTTGAACACTAGACCTTTCTTGAAGGGTCTCTAGCTGTAAAGGTTATAATTTACTTGCTTGTAGCTCCATAATTTGTTGGTCGTTGTTGATATTATTGCACTATAATTAAAGAATCAAAACATATTAATAACATATAATTACAGATGTTAAAAAGTGAAAAAATAAATGAAATATTAGCCTGAAGAAAAAGTCAAAGAAGAAACAACATTACTTGTAGGATTATCTAGAAACCAATTAATAAATGAGACGACAAACGTAAGAAAATCAGATAACAAAAACATGTCAGATCCTCTTCTAGAATAATGCCTTCTTCATTTACAGAGTTCTCAAACTGCACTGTGCCTACTAAAACATTATTACAACATAAGAGAGCTCCTAGTTCTCCAATGCATTATTTCAAGTGTTTGGAGTTGGATGGGTTTTGATTACCTGCTTCCGCCTTAGGAATATATTATTCATTTCTAAGAACATTTGGTTCAGCTGCATCACCTTGAAATCGAATGAAAGAACAATCTGATGCAAAACTCATAGAAGCACTAGCATTACTTGAACGATCTTCCACAATGGTGTCTCAGTGTTTGAGAAGTTGTGTTGTTGTATGATGCCTACAGAAACATTGTATATGATTTATGGAAACCCACAGTAAAATACACAAAGAAAGTATTACACATTTATGTGTTACAAATCTTGTGTTACAAGACATGGTGTACAATACACACATATAACAAGTCTAATGAAAGAACTTATATATACACTAGTGGCCATGCATGTCTAGCACACACATGTTTACGATTGTTCATCACCTCCTCGAGCGCCATATATTGATATCACCTCATCTTGTGCACCACCTTGGTCTAGGTCATGAGGACTGAATAATGAACTCGGAATGTCTTCGGCTTGCGCTTTCCGTTGTTGGACAAACAACGGAGATGGACTTCTTGTTGCTGCCTTGTAGTCGCCCTCACTTTTTTATGCATAACCAGGCATTCCACAACTAAAAATTTCTTTGTTGGGCCTATCATCATTCCTATATAAGTATATGAGATTGTTGAGCCGACTTAGAGCATCTCCAACAGTTTGGTATATGACTTGCTAAAATTTAAAATTTGGTAAAACATAGAAAAAACGTTCTCCAACAGTTTGCTAAACTTGCTTGCCATCTTGTCTCACTTGCTATCCGTCCGAGCTGCGCGCGTATATTTGCGCGTGCGTATCTGTCTTGCCATCGCTCGCGAGCGCCTCTCGGAGCTGGTTCCCGCGCGTTCGTGGCCACTTCCCGCGCGCCGCATCCACTTCCCTGCATGTTCACGACCACTTCACGCGCGCTGCATCCAGTTCCCGCGCGCAGTAGTTGGATTCAGTTGAACCTCTGGTGGCCTGTTGTTGCCTGACGCCGCTGTGGTCATCTCTTTTTAACTTGGTAAATAATTATAGCAACTTGCTAAAACACAGGATTTGGCAAGTGAGAAATAACAAACTGTTGGAGATGCTCGCTTTCTTTGGATGAGCTGTAAGGATAGTTTCAACCAATATAGAGTTGATTTTTTTTTCTTTTGTGCCATTAAGGATAGGATATGTGCACAACACTTTCCACACATCCTATTTAGAAATAAATTTTTACGTCTTGCCTTGTGGCTACGTACAGAAATATTATGTCAAAGAAATTTTACTTCCTCAACTGCACTTTCTTAAGGATCACTAATTAGATGAGTTATAGCATACCTACTTGTTCATCCTGAAGGTGTTGCTAATTAACAACAACGTCTTGTTGGTTCTCAACATCTAGAAAAACCAATATATATTAGCATATCACACAGAATCATAAAAGTTTTAATTGAACACTAGACCTTCCTTGAAGGGTTTCCAATTGGAAAGGTTATAATTTACCTGCTTGTTGCTCCATAATCTGTTGGCCATTGTTGATATTGTTGCACTATAATTAATGAATCAAAACATATTAATAACATACAATTACAAATGTTAAAAAGTGAAAAAATAAATGAAACACTAGGCTAAAGAAAAAGTCAAAGAACAAAGAGCACTACTTGTAGGATTATCTAGAAATAAATTAATAAATGTTACCATATTAACACTACAGTCCTGAATATATTCATAAATTAAATGAAACAACAGATGCATGTAAGACAATCAAATAACAAAAACTTACAGGATCCTCTTCTGGAATGCCTTATGCATTTGCAAGGTTCTCGAGCTGCATTGTGCCTATAGAAACATTACAGCATAAGAGAGCTCCTAGTTCTCCAATGCATTATTTTAAGCATTTGAAATTGGATGGGTTTTGACTACCTGCTTCCTCCTTGGGAATATATTGTTCATTTCTAACAACATTTGGTTCAGTTGCATCACCTGGAAGAATCAATATATATTAGCATATCACTAAAATTGCAAGAAACGAGTACAAAAATTAAATGAAAGAACAATGATGCAGAACTCATAGAAGCACTAGCATTACTTGAACAATCTTCCACAATGTCATCTCCAGTGTTTGAGAAGTTGTGTTGTTGTATGATGCCTATAGAAGCATTGTATATAAGACTCTTATTATGGCTACCCATAGTAAAACACACAAAGAAAGTACCCATAGTAAAATACACAAAGAAAGTATTACACATTTATGTGTTGTACACATCTTGTGTCACAAGACATTGTGTATAATACACACATATACAAGTCTAATAGAAAGAACTTATATCTACACTAGTGGCCACACACGTGCAGCGCATACATGTTTACGATTGTTCATCACCTCTTCGAGCGCCATATATTGATGCCTCCTCGAGTTCCATCCATATCACCTCATCTTGTGCACCACCTCGGTCTAGGTCATGAGGACTAAAACTGAATAGTGATCTTAGAATGTCTTCAGCTTGCACTTTTCGTTTTTGGACAAACAACAGGGATGGACGCCCGGTGTTGCACAGAGAAGATGAACCCTGAAAATTTTTTGTTGGGCCTACCATTTCCTATATAAGATTGCTGAGCCAACTTAATTAGCTTTCTTTGGATGAGCCATATGGATAGCTTTCTTTGTATGAGCCGTAAGGATAGCTTCAACCAATGTAATAGCTTTGGGTTTGCTTCAGTGTTTTTCCCATTTTCGGTTTAGCTTTTAGTTGATATTAGGCCTACTAATATTATGTACAACACACACATATACATGTCGTAGATAGAACATGCATATAAAGGAATAAAATTATATGGATAAAAAATATGCCTATATAGAGCAATACAATTAATGTTCATCTAGAAATAACATAATGTCTATTATTAACCTTGTACAACAATTATACTCCTTGTACAATACAAATGAATACCAGGCCACCTGCATAAATATAAAAAAAGACATCTAAATGTTTAGGACACATGCTATGAAATCAAAATAATAAGAATAATGTACCTTCTCAGGCTCACATTAGGATGATAAGTGCATCCTTCTAATTTAAGCTTATGACCAAATACAACCATCAAAAAAAGAAGAATCAGATCAAATGAGCTTTGCACATGTTTTGGTAAAATCCCTCTTAGACAGTGATGCCATAAGCTCTATACAAGCTTCTTTGAGCTTATGGCCACTATGGCGTTGATCTATGTCCACAATTTCATCAACATTATTGATGCAAACCCTCATTCACCTTCTTAAATATCTTACCAAAGCCTTGCTTCTTGTTTGTTGGCTTGTTTTGGTTGAGATCTGTCCCACCACTACATTAGTATATTTATTATTTTACACACATTCAAATGTATGTAAAATGCACAAAGAAAATATTAGACAGTTTGTTTTGTACACATCTTGTGTTACAAGAAAATGTGTACAACACACATATAGAAGTCTAATAGAAAGAACACTACAAATAAATGAACAAAACATGCATACACATAAATGAACAAAAGGTAAAGTACATAGGCTTATTTGGATAAAAATTTTGAAACAATTTTAGAAAACAAGTTATGGCCACATGATATCTGCACAATAAAAAACTACTTATTAGTTAAAAATGTGGTAGGAACTAAATTTTTAAGGGATAATGATAAATAGCGGTACATGCATACTATGGTTATCCAAAGTAAAATACACAAAAAAGAATAGCAGACATGCATGTGTTGTACACATTGTCTTGTGTTACAATACAATATGCACAACACACACATACACATGTCGTATAAAGAATAAAGTGTCGAACATAACTTCCTATATGGATAAACTAAAGTCTACTATTAACCAACAAACTATAACCTTATGCTCCTTGTATGATACGGATGAATCCAGGCCACTTGCATTAGTAGAAAAAAGACATCCAAATGTTTAGGACACATGGTGTGAAATGAAAATGATAAGGATAAGCTACATTCTCAGGTTCACTTTAGGATGATAAGTGCATCCATCCAACTTTTCTAGATGTAGTTTATCCTACCAAATACAATTGTCAAAAAAAGAAGAATTAGATGTTTGAGTTTTGTGCATGTTCACGTAAAACCCCTCTCAGACAATGAGGCCATAAACTCTATACAAGCTTCATTGAGCTTATGGCCACTATAGGGTGTCTTTCTTTCCTGCCTTAGTTGTAGCCTAGCTAGGATTGAAGCCTACATAGCCAAAGCCTATCTCTAGCAAGCCAATCTATAGTTGTTTGATTTTATGCATTGTCTAAGCCCAACTAGCATCTGTTATGTTTGGTTGTCTAGTATGCATTGCTACCTCTTCTCTATTCTAGTAAGGTTACCCTTGTCAGGCATTTCATCGAACAACTAGTTTGCATGTTGTCTCACTGCACGTGACCGGGCGACACAGCGGTGCTAGCATGCGCTCGAGTGGCCACACACATGGAGAAGCATACAAGCATGTGCTCCCATGGGTAGGGATGAGTAGCGCATACGAGACTTGGCCGATGAGTTCTAGAGCAGAACGATGACCGCACCAAGAACAAGCTCGTGGAGACCGAGACAACAGTCGTGGCCATGAATGCCACCGCGACGGCCGCTTGTACACGGTGCTCCCATATTAGCTCCCCGACTCCCCAAAGCTTCCCCATGGTCACCATGGCTGGATCAGTAGTGGAGGAGGAGGACAAGTGGCGGGTAGTGGCCAAGTGCTCTGGCAGGGAGGAATCGAAAACCACCAGTGGCGAGGAGGAGTAGAGGAGGAGTAGTGTGAAGGCATTGGAGCGGCGCACCTGCAGGGTGGTGTAGTGGGGGAGGGACTAGAGCATGACGAGGATGCTAGTGGCAAGGAGGAATGGGAGGCACTACACTGACATCAACCATGGTGGAGGCACAATGGATTTTGAGCAAATGATTGATCGACAATTCTAGTACATCTATATTAGTCGTTGGGAACAAATGGCAAGGTAGGATATATTCTAGAGGACAGCACATGCTAGCAAGATGTAGTCGTGTCTCGAATGGATGATAAAGAAGCTTAAACGATGGAGAGCCAGGCAGAGGAAGGTAAGGAAAATGTCGACTTTGTGCAATAGCTTTGGGTTTGCTTCAGTGTTTTCCCCTTTCTGTTTTGGGTACGGTTGATATTAGTCCTATGGACACTTGAGTCGGTGATTGGTCTGAATCATGCGTAAGGTGTCACAAGGATTTCATGAATGTTAGGGTTTAGCATAAGATTATGGATAAATGTTGTTTAATTTTTTATTGCTTTTAGCGAGCTATTGAAATTACATCTGCAATTAGAATCGTCCTAGGAGGAACAAAGTGTCTTTTCCATTAACAAGAAATAGACATCCAAATTGGAGTTGGAGAGGTCTACATTTTACATAGCAAATGGGCTAGGTCCTATTTTCTTTGGCCATTTTTATATTATTATTTGTGCACTCCGATCCAGTGCACTCAAGTGATTTATAACACCCAACACTTGCATTCATTTCTTAATGTCTTTTCTTCCGATCTCTTTGCTATCTTTGAACTTGTGTCTCATTACATTCTCTTGATAGGTCCCATAAAGAAACATCTGGGTGTCATGTTGTATTAGAAACATATATGTGTTGTACACACCTTGTGATACAAGATAATATGTACAATACACACATACATGTCTATTAGAAATAACATATGCATAAAGGAACAAAAGTAAACATAACTGTCTGTTTCTACTTAGACCTTCAGCTGGCTTAGTAGAATCACATTATTATGGCCTTGTTTAGTTCTCAAAAAATTTTGCAAAATTTTTTAGATTCTCCGTCACATCGAATCTTTAGACGTATGCATGGAGTATTAAATATAGTTGAAAATAAAAACTAATTGCACAGTTTGGTCAGAATTGACGAGACGAATCTTTTGAGCCTAGTTAGTTCATAATTGGACAATATTTATCAAATACAAACAAAAGTGCTACTATTCCTATTTTGCAAAAAATTTTGGAAGTAAACAAGGCTTATATACAAAATGTTGGTAAGCATGATAGGGCATATACAAGAGAAAGTTCCAAGCAAGCTGAAAAAGAAAATGCTTCACCTAGCCACATTTTTGTGACAACTACACTAGATTATTTTGGACCAATCCTTCCCGAACATGACCATAGGAGGAAAACTGGCATGCGAGTTGGAGAAACATGGGACAATAGGCTTGAATGTAGACAATGGGGAGCTCATTTGCCTCATATAGGTGGAGTCAGTCGACCTATCAGAAAGCTATGAAGATGATGAAGTCCATGGGGATTGGATTCTTTATACTGGAAGGTTTGATAAGTTGACTACAAAACACTACTCTAGTATGTTTTCTTCTGTCTAGTCATAGATATGTTTCACTCTAGCAATGACTGGAGAGATCTAAGTGGAAACAAATGAACAAATAAGGAGCAACGTTTTGGCCAAACATTTGTTAAGATGAATGAGTCTCTCCGACAAAGCTACTTGAGGGGTTACCTTTTCGTGTTGTGCGATACATATATGTTTATTTTCTTTGGACATGGATATGTGTATGCTTTAAACTATAATAGTGTTCATCAAGTAGGTGATAATGTGGTCTACCGATGTTGTATTTGTTTGAATATTTTTTATTTCTTGATGTAGACATGTGATTATTGAGCAGTTTCTTTGTGTTATGAACTATTTAATATTTTCTCCAAAAATAAACTGATTAATCTTGAGATAATTTGCAATTCTTTACTATCTTTGAACTTGTGTCTCATTACATTCCGTTGACAAGTCCCATAAAGAAACCTCTAGGTGTCATGTTGTATTAGACACATATGTGTGCTATACACACCATGTTATACAAGACAATATGTACAACACAAACATACATGTCTAGAAAGAACATACGCATAGAAGAACAAAAGTAAACATAACTCCTCATTTATGCTTAGACCTTCAGCTTCAGCTGGCTCAATAGACTCACATCATTATATACAGAATATTGATAAGCCTGATAGGGCATATACAACTAAAAGGGCCAATCGAGTAGGAAAAGCAAATGCTTCAAGCGGCAAGATTCTTGTGACAACTGCATCTGATTATTTTGGACCAATCCTTCTCGAACAAAACCCCATAAGGAAATTGGTGTGAGTTGGAGAAACATGAGATGATAGACTTGAATGTGGATAATGGGTGCTCATTTGCCTAGTAGAGCTAGAATCAGTCGCTCTATCTGGAGGCTATGAAGATGATGAAGACCATGTGGATTGGTTTCTTTATACTAGAAGGTTTGACAACTACAAATCAATCCTCTACTATTTTCTTCTGTCTAGTCACATATATGTTTCACTATATTAAAATGTGCATAAAATGACAATTTATACTAATGCAGTGGCGGTAGGGATGTGAGTGGAAAATAAACGAACAAATAAGGGGCAAGGTTTTGACCAAACATTCAATAAGATAAATGACGCTGTCTGACAAAGCTGCTTGAGGGGTTACCTTGTTCGGGTTGTACGGTATGTATGTTTATTTTCTTTGGGCATGCATATCAGTATGCTTGAAACTATAATAATGTTCATCAACAAGGTGATATTGTGGTCTATCAATGTTGTATTTGTTTGAATATTTTTATTTCCCAGTGTAGATATTTGATTATAGAGCCATTTTGTGGTGCTATGAACCGTTTAATATTTTTCTACAAAATTAACAGATTAATATTTAGATAATTTGATATTCTTTGCTATCTTTGAACATGTGTCTCATAACATCCCCTTGACATGTCCCCTAAAGTAACGTCTAGGTGCCATTTTGTATTAGACACATGTGTGTTGTACACACCATGTGATATAAGACAATATGTACAACACACACATATATTTCTAACAATAAACATACACATAAAGGAACAAAGGTACACATAACTTCCTATTTCTCCTTAGACCTTCAACTGGCTCAGTAGACTCACATCATTATATATACAGAATGTTGATAAGACCGACATGGCTTATACAACTGAAATGGCAAAGTTAGCTGGAAAAGCAAATGCTTCGAGCGACAAGATTTTTGTGACAATAGCACCAGAATATTTTAGACCAATCCTTCCTGACCTAGGAGTTGGAGAAACACGTGACAATAGACTTGAATGTAGATAATGGGGGGCTTATTTGCCTCATATAACTGGAGTCAGTCGCCCTATCCGGAGGCTATGAAGATGATGAAGACCTCGGAGATCAGTTTCTTTAAACTCGAAAGTTTTCTAATTTGACAAAAAATCACTCTATTGTTTTCTATCTAGTCACATATATGTTTCGCTATATTAAAATGTGCACAAAACAACAATTATAGAATGTAGTGGAGGGAGGGATCTAAGTGGAAATAAACGAACAAATAAGGAGCAAGATTTTGACCAAACATTTGTTAAGATGAAGGAGGCTCTCTAACAGCTACTTGAGGGGTGATTGTGTGGTATGTATGTTTATATTCTTTGGGCATGCATTTGTCTATGCTTGAAACCATAATAATGTTTGTCAAGTAGGTGATATTGTCGTCTACCTATGCTGTATTTGGTTTAATATAATTGATTTTCTTAGTGTAGACATTTGATTATAGGGCCATTTCATGGCGTTATGAACTATTTAATGTTTTTTCAAAAACTAAGTTGTTTAATATTGATATAATTTGCTATTATTTGCTATCTTTGAGCTTCTGTCTCATTACATTTCCTTGGCAGGTCCCATAAAGAAATGTTGGGGTGCCATGTTATATTAGATACATATATGTGTTGTACACACCATGTTATACAAGATAATATGTCCAACACACACACATACATGTATAAAAGAAAGTACATACACATAAAGGAACAAAAGTAGACTTAACTGTCTATTTCTGCTTAGACCTTAAACTTGCTCAATAAACTCACATCATTATTAGTATAAAAACTGAAAGGCCAAGCGAGTTGAAAAGCAAATGCTTCAAGCAACCTGATTTTGTGACAACTGCACCAGATTATTTTGGACCAATCCTTCTCGAACATGACCCCAGGAGGAAAAATGGTGTGCGAGTTAGAGAAACATGGGACAATTGAGTTGAATCTAGACAATGGGGTTCTCATTTGCCTCATATAGTTGCATTGGAGTCACTAGACCTATCCAGAGGCTATGAAGATGATGAAGACAACGGGGATTGGTTTCTTTATACTAGAAGGTTTGATAATTTGACTACAAATCACTCCTCTACTGTTTTGTTCTGTCTAGTCATAGATATGTTTTACTATATTAAAATGTGCATAATATAACAAATTGTACTAATGCAGTCAGGAGGGATCTCTTAAGTGAAAAGAAATGAAGCAATAAGGAACAAGGTTTTGACAAAACATTTGTTAAGATGAATGAGGCTCTCCAACAAAGCTGCTTGAGGGGCTACCTCGTTCGGGTTGTACAGTACATGCATTTATTTTCTGGGCATGCATATGTGTATGTTTGAAACTATAATAAAGTTCATCAACTAGGTGATACTGTGGTCTACCGATGCTATATTTGTTTCAATATATTTTCTTTCCCAGTGTAGACATTTGATTATAGAGCCACTTTGTGGTGTTATGAACAGTTTAATATTTTGTCTAAAAAATAAATTGACTAATATTTAGATAATTTGATATTCTTTGCTATCTTTTAACATGTGTCTCACAACATCCCCTTGACATGTTCCATAAAGAAACATCTGGGTGTCATGTATTAGCAGGGGCGGATATGGGCCTTCGGCCACTAAGGCCGTGGCCCTAGGCGTGGCCTAAAATCCCTATGTAGCCCTTTTAAGGCCCGGTACACATGGTTGAAGGCATGATCTGCCAAAGCCCAACAGGGTAGCGCCTGTGTCATCCTCTCTCTGCTCGCTATATGTTCACACATAGACGGCAAATGGAGACAGCTCCCTAGCGGCGCCCTCTTCCAAGCTCTTGTCGCTCGCTAGGGTTCATTGCTGCATAGCATATAAGGCAGCAGCAAGCTACAGGTTGTGTTCACATGTTCTTGTTCCATTCCATTGTTTTGGCCTTGTTTAGTTCACCCCAAAAACCAAAAAATTTTCAAGATTCTCCGTCACATCGAATCTTGTGGCACATGCATGGAGCATTAAATATAGATGAAAATAAAAACTAATTACACAGTTGCTGTAAATAGCGAGACAAATCCTTTAAGCCTAGTTACTCCATGATTGGATAATGTTTGTGAAATAAAAATAAAAATACTAGTCTCAAAATCTAAAAACTTTTTGGATCTAAACAAGGCCTAATACTTCAATTGTGTCACTTTGTACTCCCTCTGTCCCTGAAAGCTTCAACTTCTAAAGTTGTCATAAGTTAAACTTTTAAAACTTTGACTGAATTTCTAGAAAAAATGCTAAAATTATGCATATGATTTTTGGCTTCTGTGAACTATCGTTATGCATGCTAGACTGGTTTTAGATTCTTCATTGGTTCCTTACTAGATGGCGGCCCTAGGTGTCAAAATCCGCCAGCTCCGCCACTGTGTATTAGACACATGTGTGTTATACACAACATGTGATACAAGACAATATGTCCAACACACACATACAATTTTAACAGAAAGAACATACACATAAAGGAACAAAAGTAAACATAACTTCCTATTTCTGCTTAGACCTTCAACTGGCTCAGTAGAACTTACATCGTTATAACAGAATGTTGATAATCCTGATAGGGCATATACAACTGAACGGGCCAAGCAAGTTGGAAAAGAAAATGCTTGGAGCAGCAAGATTTTTGTGACAATTGCACTATAATATTTTGGACCAATCCTTCCCAAACATGATCCTAGGAGGAAAACTGGTGTGCAGGTTGGAGAAACATGAGACGGTAGACTTGAATGTAGATAACGGGGTGCTCATTTGCCTCATATAGCTAGAGTCAATTGCCCTATTCAGAGGCTATATGAAGATGATGAAAACTATGGCGATTGGTTTCTTTATACTAGAAGGTTTGATAATTTGACTACAAATCACTCCTCTACTGTTTTCTTCTCTCTAGTCACACATATGTACATAAAATAATAGTTTAAACTAATGTAAGGGCAGGAGGGATCTAATTGGAAACAAACAAACAAATAAGGAGACAGTTTTGACCAAACATTTGCTAAGATGAATGGGGCTCTCCGAAAAAGCTGCTTGAGGGGTTACCATATTCCCGTTGTGGGGTACGTATGTTTGTTTTCTTTGGGCATGCATATGTGTATGCTTGAAAGTATAATAAGGATCATCAAGTAGGTGATACTATGGTCTACCGATGTTGTATTTCTTTGAATATTTTTTATTTCTCAGTGTATGCATTTACTATTGAGCCATTTCTCGGTGTTATGAACTATTTAAAATTTTATCTTAAAATAAACTAATTGATAGAGATAATTTGCTATTCTTTGCTATCTTTGAACTTCTGTCTCATACTCTCATTGCATTCCCTTGACAGGTCCGATAAAGAAACAGCTAGGTGTCATTTTGTATTGGACACATATGTGTGTTGTACACACCATGTGATACAAGAAAATATGTACAACACACACATACATGTCTAATAGAAAGAACATACACACAAAAGCAACAAAACTAAACTTAACTGCCAATTTCTGCTTAGACCTTTAATTGGCTCATTATACTCACATCATTATATACATAAATATTGATAAGCCCAAAGGCAAATCTGTTTGGGTCAGATTCCATCGATAATCTTAGTCAAAGTCTAGGTTGACGCTGAAAGAGGATTTGCACAACATCAATAAAAACAAATATACTATTTATGTTTTTACTTTCTTGAAAGGGCAACAAAAGCTTTGCACAAATATATTGTTAGAAGAACAAAAACAAAAAATTCTAGTCTAGTTTTTTATGAAAAAAATCAGGCCTAAAAAACCTTACAACTAAGGTCCCAATGGTTAACCTAAATAGCTAGTCTAGGAAGAATTCTATTGACTATCAAGGAGAGAGATCAAATAGCTAGCGACTCCGAAATAGCTAGTATAGCATGACCTCTTCTCTCTCACAGCTCACTTTGGTGGGGGCAAAATGTGCACAAAAAATTCAGATTGATCGATGCCAGCCTATCCCATTGGTGGGGGCAGCATCCCCAAACTTTTGGCTACTAAGAGTTTGTTTGGTTGGGCTTGTGCCAAGTGCTACTCTTGAAAAGTCAAAAGTCAAACAAAGTGATGAAACCTAAAGATGTTTTTTTAGATGTAGTTGCTTTTCTGTAATATAGTTTTGGAAGCATCTAGACTTTGTTTTCGGCTTTTGCTTTTTTGTACAAAAATCCTCTCATCTATCCCACATCAAAGCATAGGTCTAAGGTGCGGCCCAGTCTTACATGAGCTACGGTGCCATTGTGTATGGGTGGGATAGGGTTCGGGGGGTTTCTGATCCACATGAGAAGGTCATTTTCTTAAATATTGGGGCAACCTACCTCAGCGGATCAAGTTTTTAATAGTTGTTTCAAGGAAGATAAACAAAGGAGGTAAGTTTTATATTTATTTTAACCAAACAGCTTATAGTTTTTCATAGCACATAGCTTACAATAGCTTTTTTATACCTCACAGTTCACAACAGCTTTTTCACAGCTCATAGCTCAAAAACGTACCCTAAATCTTTTGCGACTAGGATAGCTACTTTCCCTTGTTCGTGGTTGGCTTTGTTTGCCAGTCTACTCCTTTTGCATCAAGGGGTACTAGTTGGGGCTCTTGGGTTCACTACTATAAAACTGATTAGGTGATCACAAGAGCTATTTTATTTACTGAGGCAGTCAAGTGTGCTTGTCTCCCAAAATGCTCAGTATTTGTTGGGGGTGGACATACCATTTTTGGAGACACCTAGTAAAGCATTATTGAGTGTCAAGTATATGAGTAGAGTAAACCCATGGATTAGCGCCATGATAGTCCGACTAACCGCCTAACTGATTTTCCTAATCAGCTAGGGGCTACACCTATCGTGTACACTTGCACATACACTTCCGTCCATTAGGGAATAGCTTTGTGGGCCTTGGAGGGTGCACTCTAGGAAAAGAGCATGATGCCTCGGGAACAAGCTGAGAGACTAATTCCCTAATTTGAATCACCCATGCCTAGGAGCTCTAGGACTTGTTCAGGCTAAAGTAGTTCCCAACCTTGAGGGATGACTGCCAAGTAAATGCCGCCACGCATAACTTGGCCTTACATCAGGAGAGACTCCAACCTCTAATATCCGATTTTAAGAACAAAATTAGATATACACCATATGTGAGTTTTAAAAGCCAAATCTCACATATAGCTACAAATAAGATGTAATATCAAAAGACAATGCATAAATTATATGACGTACTTAGTATAAAAGAGATAATAGCAAACAGCGGACAGACAACTCCAAACTTCAGGTATTAACTTCACTCTACAGGATCGAACTGACTGGTTGATCACAAGCCTAAAACATCTCCTGAAGTGTGGGGGAAATAACAAGAGTGAGTCCATGTCGAACTCCATAAATATAGCAACTAGATTGTATAACTCCCACAATCTCATGATCAATGTGACATAAATATTGTAAAGCATTAAACAATAAACAATGAGCATATTTAACGCACATGAATCATCACCCTTAATGTAGATGTCCCCAAGGCCGCTCTTGACCGTGAGCTCGACTAGTATACTAGTTTTTAACACTCTGCAGAGGTTGTACATCTTTACCCATGAGTCATGATTTACCCTTTCGCCTGAGGTGATCAGTCTCTTAACCCACTACCAAGGAAGGTCGGCAGGGATCACTATGAAGTCTTTCAAAGGTTCGTCTAACAAGTTAGGGCGGCTTGGTTTCATTAGTCAGTCCATGTGATCCACCCGCAGGAATCCACGGTCTGCTATTCCTCAATTGCGTCACACGGGTAACCGCTAACGAGTTAGAAAAATTACTCATACTTAACTAAAGCCAGAGCCATTATAGCCCTCATGGTTGCATTATTATCTCGGGAGATCACGTACAGATAAATCATCAAGTTGCTAAAAAGACATTTTTATCGTTTATTACTTAACATTAATCTAGCCACAGGATCATAGTCACAGAAATAAAATCCAAATGCTATACTTGCATTAATCCAATTGCTCTTGCTGACCTTACTAGTTGTCCAAGTACTGATCTTGATCACTGAAGCACTCTTGTTCACCACGAATTGCTCACCGTCTAATTTCGATCATCAATCATCAACACACAAACAATCGAAGACAACATACACGAAGCAAACAATATAAATAAATTAAAACAATACACCAATCCATAGAAAGATTTTAAAAACTAATCTACGCATTGTTACAAGCACACAGACGTAAAAAAACACGGTAATGGGAGCTACGATTAAAAAAACGACTACCGAGACTTTTATATTATATTAAAGAAAAATCTATATTTACTTGATTTATTATTTTTATTGAGCAAAACTATGTGAAAATTTATTTAGATCAAATTAGGCAAAACATAATTTAATTCAAAAAGTAGGCTAAAGCTACTCATATTTTATTTATAAACCATGTGATATAATTAAATTAAAACAAACTTTACAAAAATAAAAGTACACGTATAAACATCTAAGCAAGCTGTATATGATGCGTGCTTAGGCTAACCAAATTATAATTAATAAAAACAAATTTGACGTTGGTGTTAATGAATTTAACATTTATTTGTAAAAGAGCATCGTATAAGCACATATCATTTTAAATTATAAAGCAAGTTGCACATTAACCTTAATCAAGTTAATATTAAGTGTAAATAAAATATGCGACATATATTTAACGTCAACTATCACACATACACTATATTTTTAAGATAGTAAAAACAAAGCTACAACAGCAACATGACGTAGAACTATATATACACATAGGCCTAACAACGAAGTGTTCCATATTTGCTTCTAACAAAGAACAGTGAATTAATTAAAAAGGATGTACTCATGGTAGTACTCTTGGTGGACACTGATATAGAGGAACAAAGTGCCAGGTGATCAGATTCGTGACATTTGTCGTAACGAAACGAGACAGCTCTGCTAGCGATGGCCATGGAGACAGACGATGACAGCTCGGATTGGACAGGCATCGAGCCACAGATGGTGTAGATGAGTACTCCTCCAATCAATATTAGGTGTCAGCGGTGCCAGTCATGAAGACATGTTGATAGGTGGACCGAAGATACGGCGACATCATCAGCTCCAGATATAACGAACGTGGCGATCAGCAGAGTCGAGACGTCGAAGATATATAGAAGAAGAAAAATCTATTTTTACTACCTAGAGCTAAAGACTCTCTTTACGGTAATTTTGGTGTGCTTTGCTAAAGGAGTTTATATATATATATACAGAGAGAGAGAAAAGTTTTCTACATCTACATCAATTAGCAATATGGTCTTAATTGATGTTGCACCTTCCACCTCTACTAATAGGCTTAAATAAATATTAAAGCCCATTAGTAAATAAAGACATGAGTCTTTAGAAATTATTATGATTATTGTACATGGGCTTTGACGTTGGAAAAAATAATAAGAGATTTATTATTTTCGAAATTATTTAATTTCATGGATAAAATAATTGCAGAAAAGTCTAGAATTATTATTTAAACTGTGAAAAATATTCCGAAAGCTCTGAAAATTCGGAGAAAATTCTCAGAGACAATATGGAAAATGAGGAACTCAAATAAAGTATTTGGAGCCCATGATAAGATCATTTGGAGCATATAAAAATTAGATTATGCTTATAGAAAAGTGAGAACAAGTTCTAGAAAAATGTGGAAAAATTTCCAAGAAGTTTGTAGAACTGCTTGATGGACGAGGAACTAAAAGAAGTGATTTGGATAATAAAGAAAATATTTTAGGAAACTCCTAATAAAAACTTGAGCTGAGAAACAAGGAATTTGGTTATAGATACAGATAAAAACGTACTGGTCAAGGAAGATCGACTAAAAGCATTTTAAAAACTTTGCTGAATCAACACATAAAGGAGCAACAAGCAAACATCACATCAAAATATATGCACCAGCATGTATGCATAATAATATTGCTAAGTCTTATGATAAATTTTAATTCAATAAAAAATATTATTTTTCCTATATTTTTATGAGCACAAAAATACAAAATTAATTAATTTTATCTATATTTCAAAAAGAGTAAATTTTAAGGTGTTACAAACCCTCACCAACGTCAAGAATATACTCTAAAATTTGTCAAGCGTCTATAGCCTGATAGGAGGGCATGGCAACAGGGCGTTGCCAGGGCCTAGTTTCTTTGTTCCTACGAGGCCATGTCACCCATTCCTAGCGCAAGGTCACAACCAGCGAATGACACAGACTTCTATGCGCCCACGGTGTGGATTCTATGCCCGCATTTGGTGGCCTCCCTCTGCATGCGTGTTGGATCCTACATACAAAGGAAGCCATGAGAGCAAGGCCAATAAGCTTGTCTAATAGCCAAGCTATGTCATTTTAGAGCTAACTTAAGAGACTATCCATACAACAATTAGTCTCTTCACAATTTTCAAAAATATATTTTTTATTTATGTGGGGCCC
>Ga0182004_10000022_pt1 | contig 49053 bp, 45 predicted proteins | sample Sormic07211540_1_FD_120479 | JGI IMG/M metagenome (GOLD analysis project Ga0182004, IMG submission 120479) | Endophyte microbial communities from Sorghum bicolor roots, Mead, Nebraska, USA - 072115-40_1 MetaG | ecosystem: Host-associated > Plants > Roots > Unclassified | place: USA: Nebraska...
AAGATTCATCTCACAAATTTCAGATAAACTGTGTAATTAGTTTTTATTTTTGTCTTTATTTAATGCTCCATGCATGCGACCAAAGATTCGATGTGACGAGGAATCTTGAAAATTTTTGCGAACTAAACAAGGCCTAATTTTTTAGAAAAATGCATTACCATCTATTACACCAAATTACTTTCATTAGATCCAAAAAAACATATTTTGCTAATACATGTATTTGAACAAGTATATTTTTTCTAAAAACTTAGTGAAAATCGAAGAAGTTTAACTTAAGACAAACTAAAGTGAGTTATAATTTATAATGGATGAAGTAATTCTATCACTCTCAAGACAAAAAGAAAATCCAAAAGCACGTTGTAGGGTTTTCGTATAAAGTAAATAAAATAACTAATTTTTTAAAATAAATAAATGTATCATCCTTTTAGAAAACGGTATCTACCTTGGGGCAAAACTTACCATTATTATCTGAAGCAAAGTGCAATAAATATTATTATTTGAAATAAATGCTGTAAATGTATTTTTCTATGAGCAAAGGAAAGGTAGTAAATGTAATTTGCCCCGCGAATGCGATTAAGGAAAAGTTTATCATAGTTTTATAGTTTGAAGAGTAAAGTATGTAATTAGGGTAAAATCTACTATAGTTTTATAGTTTGAAAGATGAAGTAGTCCACACTAAATAATTTGGGGGTCACGTAGGCTCATAGCACGTGACCCACCGGTTGCTAAAAAAAAAAGCACGTCACCCACCTAGCTGAGGTGTACTTGGGCCGAATCCTTGCAGCAAGTATGATAGACTCCGAAATTTTTTGAATCATTCCCAAAAGAGAAGAAAAAAAAGAATCGGGCATCCGGCCCACGAAGAGAGAGCGGCTTCTGCCTACAGCTACAGGCGGCCATCCGATACCTGCCCTGCTCCGTTCGTCTTCTCTTCAGACCCCAATCTCTCCGCCTCGCACACCTTTCCTCTCCGTGCGCAGCCGGAGCTGGTGGAGCGCCGACTGGCGGACGGCCAGCCCTCTCCTACTGCGGCGACGAATCGCTCTTATAAGGTCTCCATTTCCTCTGACCCCCTCAGTTTCCACGCAGTTACCTATACCTAGTTATTGTAATATCGATGGGTTTCGGCCTGGTAGATCAGGCCGCTCTCACGCTGTGGTTGCCGTTCCAGACCTAGTTCCAAAGACCGACTGGTTCGCCCGGAGCCTAGACACTGCCGGTGCGCTAGATGATTTTGGTTGCCTTGATTGGTTTGACCCTTTGGGGTTGAGGGCCGAAGGAATCCTCGTTCTGGTCTTTTGATCTAGGAGACAAATCAGTACGGGATTATGCGGAGAAATTAGCTCTAACCCATGGCGAACAGTGTGGGGTGTGTTATTTATTGCTAAATTTCTTGAATAATGGGGAACATGGTTGAGCGCGATGACAATGTTTCAGGTACAGCAGGCTGTGGATTCCTAGTTCCTAAAAATGCTGTAAGATTGTATAGGATTGTTTAGGTTATATGTGTTAAATTGTTGTTTAAAAGCTGAGAAGAAAGAAGTGCTCCTATCTTTTGATTACAGTGTGTCAGTATTGGGGATTTGGGACCTAGCATTAGAGTGCATTGGAGGAACCATTTATTTTTGTGGGACTTAACATAGTACTGCATTTTCTTTTTCTTTGCAGCAAGCAGTAATGGAGGAAGAAGAGGAACCACATCTTCCACTAGACATCATCTACAAGATCCCAGAATACATATCCGATCCAGTCTCACTAGCGCGTGTTGCTTCATCCTCCAAGTTATGGCGCTCTATCATAAAAGAGACTGCCTTTCTTGATGGCCTCATGACACGGCACCTCGACCATGATTTCACCTCGTCCCTCCTCCTTGGCTTCTTCTACCAGGACAATGCCGAGGCTCCTGACCACTTGTGGCAGCATCACAGGGACAAAAATCGCTGTTTGGCACCGAGCTTCATGCCCACGTCTGAATTGTTACCATTTGCTGGCTGTAAAGAGGGTTACAGTCCAACCAGCCCACTGTCCCTTGGCAACTTCATTCAGGGTATTAATTCAACCCTCAATTTTTATGAGCCTGTTGCATCCCAAGACAGCTTCCTGGTCCTCTGCCATCACTCGAAAGACGCCGAAGGTGATCCCAAGCCAGATGTGGTATGCGTATGCAATCCTCTCACCGGTAAAGTGTTTCATCTTCCTGGCCTTCCATACAAGCCACCACACCACTATGCTTTGCTTGTCACTGATGATATCAACCTCGACGGGCGGATGACACAATCCTTCCGACTGGTGGCCCTTTGGAACATAGGAAAGAAGTTTATCTATGTGTACTACTGTTCAAAGAGTAGAGCATGGTGGAGGCCTGCAGGCTTCCCTGATCTAATGGCTGGCCTGTTCCTGGTGTCATCATCCCCAGCTGCTGCTTCCCATGGTGCCATCCATTGGATCTGCGGATGCTGGAAAAGCTTGGCACCCAGTCATGTTGTGACGCTACATGTCGACGGGGAAGAGCTGTTATACCTGGAGCTCCCATCTGAAGCAAAGCGCAACAAGACACCATTGCTGGCAAATTCTGCAGACGGGGGGCTTCTGTTGCTGCTCATGAAGGGTCTTCACATGTCGGTGTGGAAGCATAAAGGTACTGGTACTGGCAATTGGGTTCGTTCTGAGACGATCGATATGACAAGTTCCTTGCCCATGCGGGTGCTTAAGATGCATGCCAGTGCAAAGATCAGATTGGAGATTTTCCGAGGGAAGAGTGGTGTGGTGGTGCTATGGATCGAAGGGGAAGGTCTCTTCACGTTCAGCCTTGGCGATCGGTCAATGAGGAAGATTGACAACGAGCATGTCACAAAGAAGTACCGGTTCTGCCCATATGAGATCGATTGGCTATCCTGCCTTGCAGTCACAAACCTCGTCAGCGATGGCTTGCTGTCGCTTGACACAGAAAGGGAAAAAGCTCAATGCAGATGGACGTCTTTGGTGGCAGACAATATTCCGAAAAGCAGATGACCATATAATGTCAAGGTATGAGTTACATATGGTCTGTCAGTGGCATGTCAATGATGGCTTCTGAATTACATTTCTAGTTCCAAGACAAGAGTCTCCTGATTGGAGGACAAGATGGGGTTAAACCATATGATTTGTGAAAAAGAGATCACTGCAATGGTTGATGTATTTGCGGGTATTGGTGGGTGTGGTCACTTTGTTCTAGTATTGGGCTTAGTTTTGTGCTATTCCTTTTAGTTTTATACCTTTATGCCAGCTCGAAGCTTTGTAAAATAAAAGGCAGTTAAAGTTGATAGCTGGAGGTTGGGTTGGTTTGTTCTGCTCATGCACTAAGACCTAGTGCTTTGTGACTATCAGTTTGGAACTGAATTAAAACAGGTGGTGACTTCTGTAATTTTGTTTCAATTAAGTAATGATGAAATCCGTTTTACCTGTCCAGGCAATTACGTTTGCAGTTGTTTGTTACGATTGTTGTTGGCACCGACTGTTTGAAACTGAAATCTTGTGGTATTCTTGGTATCATTAGATTCTTCCGCGGCAGTGTGACTGTGATTGGCTGATTTCATGTACTGAGGTAAGTGCTGTGCTGCATCATCGTCAATTCGTCATGCTTGGTTAAATCTTGACTCTACATCTTGGTTTATGATGTCAAGCCTTTGGTTACATATGGCCTGTTATCAATGGCATGTCAATGGTGCCTTCTGAATTATGTTTCCAGTTCCAGGATAAGAGTCGACTGATTAGAGAATGTTTGCTCCGGTAGAAGGTTGGATTTCTGAATTTTAGATCGGTTACGTACAGTCAGAGTCTCTTCTTTTTGTAGCTAGGTTGTTATAAATTTTCTTCTTTTTATAGCTAGGTTGTTAATTTTGTCATTGGCATGAGGAATTCTAAAACTTTATTCTCTATAGGTTAACCGTTTTAATATGGATGGTAAATTTCTTACACCCATACTTTTTCCCCCTTATATCTCTCGTTCCCACTCAGTGGCAAACATCGACCCACAGCAGAGTTTGAGGCCTTAATTCCTTAAAGCTACAAAATCTTCGTTGGCGCCATATATCACTCATATGGTGCCCTAGCCATCTATAAGCAAATATCTCTGATGAATGAGTTATGTTTTCATGAGCGGCTAAAGCCTGCAATCCCACGTCAAAGGGCGCGTGGTTCACCTTCTACTTTTTTTAACCTCATAAAAAAATACAAATAATATCCATTTATTTAAATTAGTCAATTTCCAAACAATTTTTTATATAAGATTAATTATATCTCTAACATTTAATATATACCTTTATTTAGTTGAAATAATATTGGGTCAATCTCAAGCCTAATCAAATCTACTCCCGTTGTTAGATAAAAACAGTTCCATACTTCCATATGTATCCCATTGTCCGGTCCCCGACTTGCACGCGAAGTCGACGTCGACGCCGCCACCGCGGGATGGCGACGCCCACACAGGCACGGCCGCACCTCCACTCCGCCTCCGCCGCCCTCTGAGCCGCTGAGGAGCCGGGGTGAACCATAACTCCGTGAGCCTCTCCTCATCTCCTGTGACTGTGATGAGCGATTCTATATACTTATTATGTAAAAAGCACTTGCTAGTTACTAATAAAAGCACTTGCTAGTTGCTAATCGATGTACTCTCCTCTTTGGTAATAGTTATAGACTATTTGCCTACAAAAATAGTTACAGACTTAATTGTTGAAAACTGTGATCCACAGCAGTAAAACTGGTGTATAGCAGTACAGCCATGAAACTAAGTTGCTAATTGATGTACTGTGTCTCCTATTTGGTCTTTGATGCATTTTTCATTGTTGATGCTTTGCGCTTTTGTTTTTTTTTTGAATGAATACACACCAAATTTAGAATCTTGGGTCGGCATACCCTAAGCAAAAATTCTATATCTGCTTTATTGCTATATTGCTAATTTATTTGTGATATGCTATATTGCTAATTTATTTGTGATCCTACCATGGACTTTTGCTGATGTGTAGATCACTATATCTGCTTTCAACTTTGCTAGTGAACTAGTTACCCTTTGAATTCAAATTCATGCACTTGTTCACTGGATGCAGGCCCCTCAACAGATGTGGATCTTCGTCAGCACCCTCACCGGGGAGACCATCCCTCTCGAGGTTCTGGGTTCAGACACCATCAACGTGGTGAAAGCAAAGATTCAGGATCGGCACCGCCTCATCTATGATGGGAAGTGGCTGGACGACAGGCATACTTTGGACCATTACGAAATCCACAGTGGATGCAGCCTCATCCTAGATCTCAACCGCGGTGGGATGCCAATGCCGATCTTCATCAAGATGATGACAGGCAGAAGCAGAACCATCACCCTTGATGTACAGAATACAGATACCATCCGCACTGTCAAGGCTATGATATATCATATGGATGACATTCCATTGGACCAGCAATGCCTCACGTTTGATGGCAAGCAGCTGAAGGACGGATGCTCTTTGGCTGACAACCGTACGGCTGGAGGACAACCTTACTTTGTCCGATTATAACATCAAGGCCGGAAGCACTATCCAAGTCAAACTATGGTCATGGGGTAGCATTGAAGTGTTCGTCAAGGATCTGAGGGGCAGCACCATCACTTTTGAGTTCGAGAGCTCAGATACCATTGCAGATATCAAGGAGAGGATTCATTATATGCAGCACATTCCCCCCTAGAGAGCAGCGTCTCGTCTATGGAGGGAGGCAGCTACAGGACGATCACACCCTTGCGGACTACAATATCTTGAGATTTTGCACGCTGGATCTACTACTACGCCTTCGTGGTGGTCAATGAGATAGACGCCAAATTGCTGCCCTTCTCTTTCATCAAGTTTTGGGAAATAGTAGTAAAACTAGCCCAGAGTATTTGATAAAAACACTCTCATATACTTAACTGTAAGTGTTACATACAGTGATTCATATAGTATTTCAGCTTGGTTGCTTCGTGTTATATATGCATCCGGTCATGATTCATGTCCCTCACGCCCGTACCGGCCCGGCGTGGCGATTTCCTTCCACCTGCTCGAGGTGACCACCTCCGTCCACTACTTCTCTGGTCAGGTATCTCTTTTCTCTGGTGGTCCTCCCCCAAAGTGTAGTGCGCACCCATCCATCTTAGTAGTTACTAGTTAGGGTTGATGTTTCTTCATCGTTACATAATTCGTCGATTAAGAGTGACACTAATTTCTTTGGTTTTCTAACCTCTGGTTGCGTAGGTTGAGGATTGGATTTTGCTCGAAATCAGCACTGGCACTGATACCATTGCTGGATTAGTTTAGGTATTTGCACCTTGTGTTTTTGGGTTATCATGATCTTTCGTTCTTATAGTTCTAATAAAAAACAATGTTATTTATCCAAGTTCGAGTGTGGCTTCTTTATTAGTTGAAGTACAGATTAATATAAAGAGCATATCTGTAATGTTGCAGTAGTATATTTTGTTTTGGGGTGAATCCAGATTCGTTGCTTGACTGTGCTTATAAAGTTTATGCTGACCTTTCTCTTGAGAAAATAAATTGCCTTTGAGGGAAATTAAGAAAATCAGCTATGTGAACTCTGAATTCATTTGGAGCAGGTTTCTGTAACCGAGATTGGCTCATGGAATTAGTAGATTGATTAATAATAGTAGAGTACACAAGTATATTTATAGGCAACGATCGCTAGGGTTAGGCTTATGGAATGAGAACGAACACTAGGATCATTGCTGAACATAGATATCAAACCTACTGTGCGCATGTGGGCACAAGTCCGGCAGCAGCAAAACTGTGCAGGCCTACGGCTACGGACAGTCTTCTTTTGGTGGTGTTCTAAACAAAATTGGCTCCCATCTTTTCTTTGCAGGAAACGATCATGGAGAATGGCGCGATGCTGCAGCTTCCGGAAGAAATGACCGACAAGATTGAAGATCCTGTCTCATATTAGTGATCCTGGCTCCCTAGCCCACCTTGCTTCAACGTGCAAGTCTTGGCGTAATATCATAAAGGACAGAACCTTCCTTGATCGTCTGATGAGGCGTCGCCATGACCATGGTTTTACTCTACTTCTTGGCTTCTTCTACCAGGACAGCACCGAGTCTCCTCCACAGTTATTGCAGCATAATAAGGGCAAGTGGCGTAGTTTGGCACCGAGCTTTCATGCCCATGTCTGAATTGTCATATCCATCGGCAGCAAAGTCAGTTGCACTGCACTCACACCAGCTAAGCTTAATTTGTACCTTTATTCGGGGGTCTCGGTTGCGATCTCAACGTATACGAGCCCATTGCCTCGCATCTCGCAAGACAGCCTCTTGGCCCTCCGCCGCCGAAGGCACTAGTGACCAAGCCCAGTCGGACAAATGATGTGCCTGCAATAATCCTCTCAATGGTGAAATCTTCCACATACCTTCGATTCGAATTACATCACCTGACATGTATACCTTACTTGTCACCGAGAGGATGTCGACCATGGCAAGTGCGTATCTCAGTCCTTCGGCTGGTAGGTATTTGGATCAGACAAAGGAGGTTTTTAATTAGATCCTATTGCTCAAAGGTCAAACATTGGATGTGGTGGCCTTCAGAAACTCCTGAGCTAATGCCTGGCCTCTATGTGGTGCAGTCGATCACCTGCGGCCACTTCTCATGGCATTATCCATTTTCTCTGCGGCATATCGCCACACACCCAACGCTTTCATACCTAGAGCTCCCTCTTCATGCTAAACGCAGCAAAGGCGCCATTGCTAGCAAGTTCTGCAGATTGGTGGGGGCTTCTGTTACTCTTATTGAATGGCCTAGAGATGTCACTGTGGAAGCATGGCAGTGATGGCAGCAGCTGGGTTCTCTCTGTAACAATCAACCTGGCAAGTTCGTTCCTTGCCGATAAGGGTGGTCCAGATGCAGCCCAGAGCAAAGATCAGGTTGGAGTTGTTCCAAGGGAAGAGTGTGGCACGGTAGTGCTTTGGGTTGATGGTGAAGGCCTCTGAATTTTTCAGCCTGAGAGATAGGTCAATGAGGAAGATTGGTAATGAGCGTGCTACAAACAAGTATAACTTCTGCCCATATGAGATCGATTGGCTATCCTGCCTCTCAATCATGAACCTTGTCGTCGATGGCTCCTTGCTGCTCGATACTGGAAGGAAAACGATGCAACACAAATGGAGGAAAATAGTGGCAAGGCATATGAAATAGAATAACGAACATCTCGATGCCATGACATGGCTTCTGCTCGGTCTGTTGGTGACGGGGAAACCATGAAGTTTACAGTTTACCCTATCGAGCGCACGCTTATGATTGTTATGAGTGCAATATGTTCTTTTTTTTTCTAAAAAAGAAACCTTGGTAGTACCATATTGTAATAATATTCACTTTGGAACCTTATGAGTTTTTTCCCCTTGTGGTATCGTGTTAAATCCTAATACTGATGTCCGAGTTGCGCTTAATCCAATATAATTTCTCTGTGCTTCTGACTTTCTGGGTTGTTTCTACATTTTCATGGGATTGGTGCAACCGTGCAAGTAATGCCTGTGTACCCTTCCCAGGTTCAGGTTGGTTAAATCAGGCATGAGTTCATTCAATTTTATTTATTTACTGATGCATATACGTTTGCAAGCAAACTGACACGACAAAGGAGATAAAATATATATCATACTATATTTTAATGCAAGTGAGAATATATTTAAGGTAAGCATCTGTAATTTGATTGATAGCATATGGTTTTCCCCAACAATTTGGTTGGTACTACTGGCGCTATGATATGTTTTTCTCCTTTTTGAGAGATTTTTATAGGTGTTCATCTCTTCTTTAATAGCACTCCTGCTTTAAGGCATCTGTAATTTGATTGATTGCTGGCGCTATTATACGTTTTTTCCCTCCTTTTTGATAGAATTTTTTAGGTGTTCATGTCTTCGGAGGAATCAATTCCTTCCTTCCCTACAGGCTACAAGCCAAGGAGAGCTCAAAAAGGCCGGGTTTTGTCTGCTCGACGGCTCGACCCGACGCGACCAACGGCGGCTCGACTTGACTCGAAGACCGGACCAACCAAACCCTCCAGTCCCATCGACTAGTTCGAACCAAACCCTCCAGAGTCCCCCCGCAGCAGGAGCGAGCAGCCATGGCGCCGGTCGATCCCCACTCCTACACCGACGGCGCGCACCCGGTGGTGTCGCGCGCCGCGCTCGCCTTCTACCTCGACTTCGCCGCCTCCACCATACACGCCTCCGCGCTGCTCACCCTCTCCGCGCCGCACTCTGGGGATCTCCTCCTCGACACCCGTGCCCTCACCGTCCACTCCGCCTCCACCGATGCCGACACGCCGGAGCCCATCCCCTTCTCCCTCGCCGCGGCGCCCGACCCGGTCCTCGGCACGGCGCTCACCCTCACCCTGCCCCCCGACACCACCTCCTTCCGGCTCACCTTCTCCACCTCCCCCGCCGCCTCCGCGCTGCAGTGGCTGGCCCCGCCGCAGACCGCCTCCGGGCAGCCCTTCGTCTTCTCGCAGTGCCAGTCCATCCACGCCCGCTCCATCTTCCCCTGCCACGACACCCCCGCCGCGCGCATCACCTTCTCGCTCCTCCTCAACGTGCCCGAGCAGCTCTCCGCCGTCGCCTCCGCGCGCCACGTCGCGCGACGGGACCCGCTGCCCTCCGACCACCGCGGGGCCTGCGACGACGAGCTGTGGTGCGCGCCCGGCCGCATCGTTGAGGAGTTCCAGATGGAGCAGTCCGTGCCGCCCTACCTCTTCGCGTTCGCCGCCGGCGGGATTGGGTCCAGGGACCTCGGCCCGAGGACGCGGGTGTACGCGGAGGGAGGGGACAAGGTGCTGGACGAGGCGGCTAGGGAGTTCGCGGGGGTGGAGGAGATGGTCAAGGTTGGGGAGGGCCTCTTTGGGCCGTATGAATGGGAGAGGTTCGATCTGCTCGTGCTGCCACCGAGCTTCCCCTATGGAGGCATGGAGAACCCCAGGATGGTGTTCCTCACCCCCACGGTCATCAAAGGGGATGCTGCAGGGGCTCAGGTCGTGGCGCATGAGCTCGCACATAGCTGGACTGGCAATCTGATTACTAACAAGACCAATGAAGATTTCTGGCTAAATGAGGTGAGTGAACTCACGTTGTTGTCAATCAGTAGTTTTCCTCAAATTCAATGTAGTAATCTATATGGTATATTCCACACGTCTCCTATATTCCATGTTAGGTGGAATATCTGACCTCGCTACTAGCTTACCAACCGATCGGAACTCTGTGGCTGCTGCTGCAGCAAGCCTACTTGTGTTTCATGTTGCTTGTAATAGAAAATAAAACAGTAGCAACCCTTGCAGCTGCTGAAAGCGCAGTAGCTTCTGTATGATTTTGATTATGGATCTGAAGTGTAAGAACCCTAGTTTAGATTAGGAGAATTTTACTGTACAAGAACTTTGTCTCTTTACCAATATAAACAGAGAATATATGCTTCTTTGTTATCAGTATACATTTTCTGCTAGATTGGTTGCACTCCAGTAACCGGGGTCTGGTTATACACTGGGTACTGCGTCACCATGACTCTAAGAAAGATCTTCTAATGCTTTTACGGTTTCTCTGACCAGTGTGTGAAATGTTAGGTGGGAGATGCTAGAGAGCATATTTTTCTGAAACTGTGTGACATCTTATGATTTCCCCTCTTCTAATACAGTTGCATTTTTGCCGCCACTTAGAACAGTATTGCACATTTGCCATTAAAAAATGTGGAGCTGAAAACTTGCCATCGGAATGGAATATGGACCCTACCATTCTTGCCACTGGACTGATGGGTTTGACTTTTTTTTTTCTTTTTTTTGGCACAAATGCCCCTAGATTTCCATAGTCATAGAAAACAGGGTCGAAGGCCGAGGCGGTGTTCCTTGACTCAGGATTCAGGAACATCGTCCCCTCCCTGGGTATGTGGGGCCCTTTTTGGCTCTACCTTGTAAAAACCTCTTGCAAGTAGTGTACCATGTTCCTTGATCCCCTTCCTTGGCCCCATTGACCTGGTATGGTGACTTTCACATTTCCACACAATATGGTTGTCGCTACTCCTAGACTGAACCACCATTGCCTCTACCGACAAACTGAGGTCCATCGCCATCGGGCTCTCCGCCTCCACATCCTGGCCCTTGTGGCCACCACCTTGACAACAATTTCTCCTCACTCCCTCTGCCCTCGTGTGAACCTTGCAGCAAGGGCAGTGCGTTGCTCTGATATGAACGGTAGTGGTGTCACCAATGTCAGCTCTCAGAGATCCAGATAAAGGTTATCATCATCGAACCTAGTGTTCACCAACCAAATCCAGCCTGCAGGTGATCCGTTTATCCTTGCCGCTGCCGCATTGCTCATCCTCCACTCCAGCAGTCATTTGCTTGAAGAATCTGACAGTAGGTTGCACAGAGATCATCTTTGAGGGCGATGCCATTCTCCTCTGCCTTTCCTGTGCACATCACCATCCACTGCAGCCACTGGCTTCCGAGGGTAGCAGGGAGCCAGCAACAGGGGTAAAAGGGTGTCAGATGGGTAGGTGGAGGTACACCATGGGAAGTAGCAGGAGGGCTGGCAAAGAGTTGGATTTGAGCGAGCATGGGCCAGTGATGGGAGAGCTGGTAGGCAGGCAGGTGGAGATGGAGAAATAAGAGAAGGGGCAGTTTTGTCTTTAACACTCATGTAGTGTTTTCTTTTGCCATTTTGTTTTATTTTTCGCAAAGATACAAAATGGGGAGTAACGACCAAGTTAAAGCAGTGTCAAATCAGAATTTTGATGGTTCAGTGACAAATTTGAACTTGGACCTTTTTTTTAAGGGCAAGTTTGCAGTTGGGGTGTGTGGAACCAGAGGTACATATGCAAACTTTTCTTGGCTATATGATGATGCTGGTTATCATGCCTAAGTGCCTAACAACTTAATATGTATATATATTGTATACTTGTATATTGACATTTCAGTCTCGTATTGATGTCACTTGATACAGGGATTCACAACATATGCTGAGAGGAGGATTGTTGAGGTTGTGCAAGGGGAGGAGCGGGCAGCCTTAAACATGGGGATTGGATGGAGGGGGTTGAACAGGATGATGGAGAGGTTTAAGGATAACATGGAGTTCACCAAGTTGAAGCCGAATATGGCAGGGATTGACCCTGATGATGTGTACTCTGAAGTGCCCTATGAGAAAGGTTTCCAGTTTCTTTGGAGAATCGAGCGTGAGGTGGGTGGGAGTATGGAACATTGCAACTCTAATACTCTACCTTGCAACATTCTTTGGGTAAAATTACTGCAATATTGGACTCATTTCTAATGTGTGATGTCTTATGCGTGTTGCTTGTATCAGATTGGCAGGCCTGCTTTTGATGAATTCTTAAAGAAGTACATTGCAACCTTCAAGTTCCAATCAATAGATACAGAGACATTTCTTGAATTCCTCAAAACCAATGTACCTGGGATAGAAAACCAAATTGACCTTAACCTGTGGGTTGAGGGGACCGGTATCCCTCCTGATGCCATGGAACCAGATTCAGCTACTTACAAAAAGATCTGCTCCTTAGCTGCAGAATTCAAATCTGGAAAACTTCCAAGTGAAGATGAGGTGGCAAACTGGAGTGGGCAAGAATGGGAACTTTACTTAGAAAATCTACCAACAGATGTTGAAGCCTCACAGGTATGAGTTCTTATCAAATACCAGTGTTATTGGTACGTCTGAAAGTTACCCTGGTGCTTGTGATGATTCTATTCAGAATATGATGACTGCCATAGTACAAACTGTTAGGCTTTGGCATGTGTGTTTCAGGTCTATCATCGGCTGTTGAGCACTGCAGAGTGTTGCATCACCTCTTCCAGTCAATCAGAATCCCTCCATTTATAGCATCTATGTTCTATCTATTCCAATCGAGTTGCGTAAATTACTTTGCAAGACAACATCCATGTTTTATTGATAAATCACTATTTAAATGGAAATTGTACTGAACTGGATTATACATGCACGACTGGCAAAAGCGTGTAGGCCTAACACAACTTGCTTGGGACTTAGAGGCTTTGCTGTGGTGGTAGAAGCATATAGCCTCGAAGGAGTCTGTTTAGATTAGTTAGGCACAACACTATAAATGCATTGTGCTTGTTAGATGTTGATTTATTTTTTGAGCCTTTTCCCTGTATGCCATTCTGAAAGATGCTTCCAGCCTATATGCCATTAAAAAGTTCGAACGCGCCTACATGCCATGACACTTTACTTTCTTGCCACTCACGCCATTCTGTCCACTTAAGCTGCTAATGGTGTCAAACAGAGCTGCGAGAAGTCAAAACTACCCTCTGGCTATAGTACCTTGCTGAAAGTTGTATTTTCCTCCCATGCCACTCCGTCCTTGGTCCTATGGCTTTGGCATTCGCCTGACAGTGTCAACTTACGGCTTAATTAGCCACTAATCTGAAGTGCAAATGATCCTGACACTTCAATGGAAGTTGTATAGCATGGGGAGAATGATAACTTTATTGCAGGCAACCCAGACCGAATCTAAGTGAAATATGCCGTGAATCCAAATTGCCTACTCGGACGCCTGCCAGGTGCTCGGCAGAATGCCGCTTGGCCATGTGCATTCCCTGCTGCTGCTGGTGCCGCGTGCCCTTGCGCTAAGGATGCAAGTGGGGCGGCGGCTTCATCAGCCTGTCGGCCTGGACGAGTTTGCGGCGCTCAAAGCCACCGTCGAGGACATGCTGCCACGCCTTCAGCTTCTTGGACGCCATCAGCAACAGCATATCCACCACCAAGCTCATGCACGTCCTCTGAGGCATCCTCACGTCCATGCTCCTTCGACGTTCCTGGATGACATGGGCCATCATGGAGCGCTCCTACGCTAGTGCTAGTCTGCCACCTCCTCTCAACAGGTGGGAAAAGATCTAGCTATCGGCCAACGAACTGTTCACCAAGAAAAACATTTTTTTTTACAATGGGCAAGGGAGCTCGGTCGGATTAATTCGAGCAAGCAATTAGCAGCGCCACTAGTTGGCAGCACATCCCAAGCACGCGCACACAGAGAGAGACATGGAGGAGCTGGAGATCGGAGGTCTAGATTAATTAATGGAGTGGTTACGTCGGGGCCGCCGGGCGGGGTGCTATATGCTAGCTAGTAGGAGCAAGTGATCCTGAGCATGGAGCGGCCGCGGAGCATGCCGCAGTACAGCGCCTCCCAGTTGGTCGGCATGGGCGTCCTGAGCGCCGCAGCGCACGACGGCTCGGCGGCCTCTTCCCGCGGCATGCCAGTGGCGGTGGTGGCGGCGCCATTGTTGTCCTTGTTGTACACGACATCATCCGCGAAGCGCACCCGCTTCTGATGGCTCCCGTGCTGAACCATCTCCCGCTTCTTCCACTTCTCCCGCTTCTTCCACTTCTCCCGCTTCTCTGCAACGCGCACGGGGACTGCTGTTAAAAGGGCACTTCAGCAGCAAGTAACGCACGCGCATGGCCGGCTGGGCATGCGTACAAACGCCGCGTCGCGGCAGAGCAAGGAAGGAACCGAGAAGGAACGGTGCACGCGCACTTACCGGACGAGGAGAGGCATGTTCGGAGCAGAGGAGACGGGGCGGCGGAGTCGGACGGGACCAGGTGTGGCTGCTTGGCGCAGCACATGGAGCAGAGGACGAGCGTGCTGGAGAGCGCCATGGTGGTGGCCGTGATGGTGAGGCTCGCATGGGAGCCGCCCGATGACGAGGACGAGGACGAGGACGAGGTAGAGGATGGCGCCATCCTGCGCCCTGCCAACGAGAACGAGGCGGCGAGACCGAGACAGAGAAACAGGGAGGGAGCGGAGGACGGAGGTCGTGGCAGGCCCAGAGGCGGTCTGACCCGCGCGCACGGTGAGCCTCGGCGGTGGTGTGGCCAGATCCGCTCACGGTAGCCCCCAACAGGCAGCAGTGGTACCAGCCCGACAGCATGCACGGCGGCCCTTGGTGGTAGTAACTCTCTTCCTTGACCGGCATGGCATCTCCCTCCCTTCCCAACCCGCTAGCATGAACGTTCCGATGTGTGGGCGCGAGAGAGAGGACAGGGCCAGCAGAGAAGGGCGATGGACATCTTCACCGGTTGGACCCACATGTCAGAGCCATCAAACGGTGAAAAACGAACGGAAGGTGGACGGAATGGCATGAGAGGCAAAAAGTAAAGTGTCATGGCATATAGGCGCGTTCGAACTTTTTAGTGGCATATAGGCCTGGAGCATCTTTCATAATGGCATACAGGGAAAGGGCTCATTTATTTTGGCTTTGTCAGTTAGAGCAAGCCCAGCGCAGGCTAATATGGATGTTGGCTTCAGAAAAGTGACAGCACATATTGATGGAGTTCTGAAACTACTATCCTTCCATCACAAGCCATTACTTTTGCTTTGCAGTGCACCTCCCTAACCTTTTTCTGCACATGTTCTCTCTCTCCACCTGAGATTTGCATGGTCCTAGACTCCCAGGTTCTCCATGGCACACTTGTGCAGTAACTTCTGCTATCTGTCAGAACAAGCACTGTGCCCCTGCAAGTCAGTCCGACACTCGGCAGGGTTACTGTTCAAGTCGATCTCAATTCAGACTTGGAGAACTCCCAGCTAGCATGTCGCGTTAGGGCTGGCCTTAGGTAGCTGAAAGATCAAATATCAGTTATGTGGAGGAAATTATATTTCTGTCTTTTCTTCTGTTTACGATCTTAACTTGAATCTTATGAGCTGTGGTTTTCTGTTCATCTTTTGTAGAATCTATGTAGATCAACACTGAAATCTACATTGTCCTCCCAGTTTCCCCACTTTTTGGATGGCGGGTTAGTGTGTTAAAAAAAATGTTTGCAGATTTTATGGCAGAATACCATTTAGTCATGAAGAGACTTCTGATCATTTGTTCCTTTCTTTAGCAAACTAAACATGGTCATATCTATATAAACCGTATCTTTGTTCATTTCTCACTGGCAAATACCGACTCATAGCTGGCTTTTCGTACCTGAGCATCCCGTAACATATAGCTGATTGAAGAAAGTTTAAAGCTAGCTTGTTCTTCACTATAATGACGTAGCACAAAGTAAAGTGGAACTGTCCAATGTCCATCACTTTATATGAAAGGCTTTGGTGTGTTGTTAGTTGTTTGTTACATAATATGTTATTGTGGGCTTCTGTTCATCTGGGTCTGTCCAATGTCCATCACTTTATATGAAAGGCGTGTTGTTAGTTGTTACATAGCATGCTATTGTTGTGTGCCAGATCTTCTCTTTCTAACACAACCAATACATCACAACTCAATGAGTAATTTAAAAATCGACTGACCACATGCCTATATCTTGTCTGCATGCAGGTCACTGCTCTTGACGAGCGGTACAAGCTATCTGAAAGCCGTGACTACGAGGTCAAAGTCGCATTCCTCCAGCTGGCGATCCCCACCGGGTGCAAGTGCTACTTCAACGAGGTTGAGAAATGCTTGAAGCAGGTGGGAAGGATGAAGTACCTCCGCCCGCTCTACAGCTCACTGGCCAAGTGCTCCAGCGAGGAGAAGATGCTGGCCCAGAGGATCTTCTCCGAGGCTCAAGAGTTCTACCACCCAATAGCTCGCAGTGTCGCGGAGTCCATTTTGTCGAAGCATAGCTAAGCAGGCCAAGACTCTTGTTTAGCAAATCCATCGTCCACGGCCTCACCCGACTCACGGTTGGGAGCAACTGAGATCTGGTGATTGCTCAGTTGCTTCTTTCTCATAAAATTTATCGTCTGCTGGATCTAACTTAGGAAAAACTTGGGACTTGCACTGCATCTTGTCTTGATAATATGTGGAGACAGAACCGTAGTACCTGAGTAATGTATGTTCTGGGATTTTGCTTATGCTTAAAAATGTTCTGGGACTGCAAGGCCACTCCTTCCATGCAGCTTGGGAATGATGTGTGGGCTCATGACGAAGTGAGCATTGTGTACTGTGGTTCACCCTGCAATGCTGCACAGGCCTTGTTTAGTTTCTAAAAAATTTTGCAAAATTTTTCAGATTCCCAGTCACATCGAATCTTTGAACATATGCATGAAGTATTAAATATAGATAAAAATAAAAACTATTTGCACAGTTTGGTCAATTAAATATAGATAAAAATAAAAACTATTTGCACAGTTTGGTCGGAATCGACGAGACGAATCTTTTGAGCCTAGTTAGTCCATAATTGGACAATTTTTGTCAAATACAAACGAAAATACTACAGTGTTGATTTTCCAAAAAAATTTGGAACTAAGAAACAGTATCTTGTGAATGAATCTGTAAAAGCGGCGTGTTGTCAATTGTCATCAGGCTAAAACAAAGGAAGTTAAAAGAACACAAAAAAGAGATTCCGTTGCCGGGACTCGAACCCGGGTCTCTCGGGTGAGAGCCGAGTATCCTAACCAGCTAGACTACAACGGATATTGAAAAATGCTTCAATGCAAAGAAATCTGTCCGTTCAAACATTGTCGCCTGCCTCAGGACAGACGGAATTCCCGCTGTGACGTGTGCAGATCGAGATCGATCCCGCTGTTTCTGCCGACTCGTCGGTCGGCCGGGCGACGTCCTGCTAGCTTCGGCAGAGAAAATGTGGCGACAAAGGAGAGGGCGCGCGTCCCCCGAACTTCACGTACAGCCACATCACGAAATTCCCAAAATAGCAGATATTGCCGAGAAGCATGCATGCTTCCTGCACATATATCATCTCTTTCCAATCCGACCGTTTTTCGCCATTGCCGCCGACGCCGTTTCGTCCCTGGAAGCTCTCCCTGGTCACCAAGCTCCAGCAGGTTAGCCTGTCTTGTGGTTGTTGAGGCTTGAGGGGAGCTTGGCGCCATGGGGGGCGGGAAGGACAGCCACGATCCCTCGAACGCGGACAAGGGATTCCACGGAGGGTACCCCGGTGGCTACGGCCAGTACCCCGCCGGCTACCCTGTTCCACCGGGCGGCGCATACCCTCCCGGCCCCGGACAAGGGTACCCGGTGCCACCTGGTGGGTACCCGCCTCCGGGTGGCTACCCTCAGCCTGGAGGGTATCCGCCGTCGCACGGCGGCGCGTACCCTCCTGGTGCCGGCGCGTATCCTCCTGGTGCAGGCGCGTACCCTCCCAGCGGATACCCCCATCAACCGGTCTACCCACAGGCTGGTTATCCTGGTCACTGTCCACCGATGGCTGGTAATGCCCATTAATTCATCTCTTTATTAGTGTAAGAGACGTTGGTAGCAATAACATTCATTAGTTTAATTAGTATACAGGTTGTTTCATACTGATGGTAATACATTTTTCTATTGAACAAATTCAGGGGAGTATCTAGCTAGGGCCTTGTTTAGTTCACCCTGAAAACCAAAAATTTTTCAAGATTCTCCGTCACATCGAATCTTGTGGCACATGCATGAAACATTAAATATAGACGAAAACAAAAACTAATTACACAGTTTAGCTGTAAATCACGAGACGAATTTTTTGATCCTAGTTAATCCGTAATTGGATAATATTTATCACAAACAAACGAAAGTGCAACAATACCGAAAACTTTTCACTTTTCGAAACTAAACACTAGATCCCCACCAACAAAGGCTACAGAAACATATATACATTGTGTAATGATACTCCTGATGGTAATAATGATATCATTATCAAAACAACAAAGTCAAACTACGTTTATATGGTTCACATTTTGTATGATATTCATAGTGTTATCTTAACTACTGGAGTGAAATGATTCAAACCATTACAATAAATTTGGCAGGTCATGGTGCTATGTACGGAGGAGGCCATGGTGCAGGGGGTTCTGGAGGCTTCGGGGCGATGATGGCCGGAGGTGCCGCCGCCGCAGCGGCGGCGTATGGAGCTCACAAGGTGTCCCACGGAGGCGGCCACGGGATGTATGGCCACGGCCACGCCCACGGCAAGTTCAAGCATGGCAAGTTCAAGCACGGCAAGTTTGGCAAGCACAAGAACAAGAAGATGTTCGGCCGCAAGTGGAAGTGATGAATGAACGGGATAGATGAAACTAGTAGTATAAACCACAGCTACCGCAATTGACGGCTCAATTAGATTCTTGACCGGCAGAGACATATATTGAAGCCCAGCCGGTTATGCATAATTCCCTAATCTTTGTACGGATGTTGGCAGTCTGAATTTAAGCATCGAATGCGTGCGTGTTTGGTGCAAAAGCGTGTACTTGGTGTCTTCGCCCTGGCAGCAGACTCTACCGACCATTAAGAACACCAGAGCCTCTGCTCATCCGCGCAAAGTGAGCATTAAGGGAGTAATAATGAAAGGGGGTTAGAGTTGTCTCTTCTTAAAGACTCTTGTTTAGACCCGACCCAAAACAGGAAATCCATGGGTCGTGAAGCTCATTCTATAAAGCTGTTGAGGATCGTTTTCATTATCAATCCTCTTCCATTACGGTCAATGGAGCAGGCTCATTATGACATAATCTATTTTCCTCCTGGCTGTAATAATAGGAGCGGTGCAAATAAACTAATCCCTGTGTCATGTAATACATTGCATTTTGGCATTCAAAATTTGTTCTCAAATATAATACATTCTGAGAACAAATCCCAATTTTATATTAAATACTTTCTATTTATCAACCAATCACCATTAATCATGTTAATGATGACATCTAATTAGAAAATAGAATGGGAGTACATGTGTCTTTTATGTCTTTTATGTTCTCTCTTAATTTGTCTTAAAATTCCTAGAATGCACTATATTACATTTTTTTTGAGAATCATGCACTATATTACATGACAAAGGGAATATGCAGCTTCAAACTTATTTTGGTCAACACTTTTTTCTTAAAAAGAATAGCTCAATTTTACATGTTTTGCATTAGTTAACAGCCTATTCGTTTGGTTGATAAGCGAATGTACTATTCATTAATTTATTATGAGAAAAAAATACTATTAAGTATCTAATAAATTCGGTAGATAAGCTCATGCAAACAGACTAACATTGAACTAAATGAAGCTACTCCCTTCGTCCCACAAATAAATACACTTTTTTGACTGCTACGATTCATATTTGACTATTCGTCTTATTTATTTTTTTTATAAAAAATAAAATAAAAAAATCATTATAAAAATATATCTAACAATAAAATAAGTCATGAAATAAATAAATAATATTTATTAAATTTTTTTGAATAAGATAAATGATCAAACATTAATTATAGAAGTTAAAGAATACAATTATTTGTGGGACGGAGGGAGTATTTCACAAATATTATCCCATTCCCATGGTTGTAGACGACTGCACGTAGAGCGAGACCGTGGGTCACCCAGCTCTGGAATGTAGGAGTACACGAGCACGTCGTTACCGAGGCCGCTGGCGTGGTCGGCAGGCTGGTTTGGTTTTCGCTGTTGCTTTGCCCTCGTCCACGTTGTCATTCTGCCAGATCGATCGATCCGTGCTCTTCTATGGGAAGTCTTTGAAGCAAAAATATATGCACTTCGACCTGGCGGAACTGCATGCCCCCAGCATGAATCGAATGAGACAGAGTCCGCTTCGAGATAGCTGAATTAGGCCTGGTAATCAGGCACCGTCAGCGTCCAAAAGAAACCAAACCAAAGAGCCCATCAGTTGCATATTCAAAAAGGCCCCAAGAATAAAGCAATAAAAAATGTCCAGAAACCGGCGGCGAGCTAAGCATCGCCGAAGCTATCACAAACATTTCGAGCCCCACTACCACTAAGGGCATAGTTGGTAAGCGCAAGCAGCATCAACTAGAACAAACTTGGTACTAATCTCTAATGAACGATATTAGTATTACATTACTGCTGCGCGCTACACCTGGCATGCAAAGACTCTAAACCGGCGAGGTGGAGAGCAGGAACGCCGGCATCGATCTCTGCAGCAGGATGCCGCAGAAGGGGCAGAGTGCAACGGAGGCTGCTGACAGATCGAGCGATCCTTCATCGTGGATGGTGGAGGTCTGCATGCTGAAGAACGACTCCGGCAACAGCTTGTCGACCGTGCCTCCGCAGCACACGCAGTGCCACACTGGCTGCACAACGGAGCACAGGATCATCGATGCCCTGCACCGCGACAGCGTGTGCCTTTCTCTGCAGATGGCTACATCAGGCGACTCGAAATGGACTGGCGAAGAGCAGTAGGGGCAGCTTTCTACATCAGAGTATCCATCAATCCTGCAGGAGGAAACAGTTAGGTTCCGTGCCCAATGTTAGTGAACTGGTGACAGATGATTGATCAATTGAGATGGGAAAATGCACCTGCTTCCTAGATCTTTGATCTTCGATCTGATAGACTGCAGCTGGCTATGCACTTTTTCGTAATTCATGGATACCCAAGAATCCATCTGGGCAACCCCGACAGGAAACCAGCAAGTTTCAGTAGAGGTACCATTGAACAAGCTTGCTGTCCGTTTCAGGACTGCAGCAAAGGTGAAACCCACCAGCCTCTCTCTCAGTTCTGTTTCACTCCTTACCAAAAGAGTGTTCCAGAGATCAGTTGTTTCCTCGTTACTGTTTTCAGCACCAGGACCATGCTGTGCATGATTGCTGAGCATTACTTTTCTGCAAATTATGTTCAGTAAGTGTAGCTTCCGCGAGCTGACATAGGGCATCATGTCATGCATTGAACATGATGGGGCATTGATAGAAACACACCCTGGGTCGCCTGAAAATAAAGCTGAGACCCAACTATGCACTAAAGTCTCCAGAAAGGCAGGTGCAGATTTCTTTAACTCTTGCAGCGCAGCTACAACATCCCATAACACAAGCCTCTTTTCAACATTTTCGTATTTCTTCAGCGACCACAAAATGTTGGATCTCCACCACATAAGGTTACTTGAGGATAAGTCTGCAGACTCTGGACTGCAAATATCAATGCTCCTGTCTAGTGGAATGCCAACAAATTGGCCACCGATCCAGATGAACTCAACCACCGCCTTTTGTGTCCTGTTGTTTTGATTACCAAAATTAATTCTAAATGTTATATTAAAGCAAGGAAGATTTGTAGCACAAGAACCCAGTACTTTTCACAACGCATAAATGAAATTACCTGACTTGATACATCTGGTTCAAAAGGTTCAGATCCAAACTGCGGACCTGAAAAAAGACAGCCATCAATTGCAGCTTATGCACATCTCTTTACCGACAGTAACAGTTCAGTTGAACAAAAAGATGTTGGATACAAAAGCCTATGGCATACCACAGCAATCATCTGTTCTCCAGGTGCTAGTGTAAGACCATAGCATCGATCAGAGACTTCTGATAGCTGCATGCATATTGAGAACCCAATTATATGGAAAAAAAATGGACATCAAGGATAACAAACATTTAAGTATCTACTAGTTTTACATCTGCTGACTCCCTTAGCTCTGGAAAATTTGAATTCACAAAAATTTCTTCAAGGTGGTTTTCATGAGAGATCCAACAACGTGCAGAATTGTCCTGAAAGAAGAAAAAAATGAAAAGCATCAGGCTGAAATGTGCAACTTTCAAAATCTGAGTGATACAACTTCTCAGGAGGAAGAACAGAGTGAATTGTACTAGTAGAAGAGGTTGTTTGCCTCAACGCCCTATGTTGGGAAAATGGGAAGGGTAGAGGTTCATGTATTGCTTAACCAAACACAGGTACATCTTATAAGCATACTACATGCCAGCCCTCCTAATCTTGTGCACTCGAGACTAAGAAATATAACTTATCCAAACAAACTTCCTAGGAAACTGAAAGTCTGAAGCGAAACCTAACAACCTGATAGAAATACTCAAGGCACGCTCACCACACGTTCCTGCTGCCTCATGCTGCCATTGGCACGTTTGCCCTCTTGGCGCACCTAGAGTACTGCTTGCCCCATATAGCATCATACCAAATTGGTATTAGTTAATTTTCAACACTACGCTTTTAATCTTCTTTACTCACAATATACAGGGCACTGAAAGGTGTATTGGAAACAACGATAATGTCAAGAACAATTGTCTAAAAAGGGGCTTAATACACTCATTACCCTGGTGGTCTGGGAAATTTGGAAGCACAGGAATGAGTGTCTTTAATGGTGCAAGTCCAAGCATCACAATATTACTGCAGACAATCACAAATGAATGCATCCTATGGTGCTCTGCTGGTGCAAAAGGACTCCAGGAGCTGCTGGCTGGATCCCTTGTTGTGGGTTGATTTTTTCCTAATTTTCTGTTGGTCTAGTTACTGTTCTTCTTTTTCTCTCTTAAAGAAATGATGCACAATTCCCTTCTGTGTTCGAGAAAAAAAAAGAATGATTGTCTAACAAGAAAAAGAAAATGGAAAGAATATGAAAGAAACAAAAGGTAGTGATCCGTGGTTGAGCATGGCTGGCTAAATCGGTCAACTCACACTTCATCTCAAAGTGGTTTTCACTACACATCCCACATCTGTATTCAATGTTTTACTTAGAATCTCAAACTTTCAACAATCCAATGGCTTCAATCAACCCAAGATTCAGGAACAAGTTTTCATGCTAAAATGCAATATACAATCAAGGCGCAGCAATCAAATAGGTGACATGAAAAAAAAGTCAACAAACCTGACTGCAAGTGAATAAACAATAGCCATCCATAGCCCATTGTAAACCTGTCACCTATGGTAGTGTCAGACAGTTTTTCTTTTTTATTTTTTCTGAAGATAAAATATCCTCAACTAATGTGAAGCATTACCACTTGATCATGTGCATGCCATGCACTGGAAATCTCAATTTTGTTGCTAGATGCATTCCATATCCATATTTCTAGTGACCCAGATACTCTTCCAATTGCCAAACTAACCTCATGTTGAGACCGGGCAGGTATGGCTAATGAGATTGACGACACTGGAGCTGGAGCAGGAGCTGATAAATCAGTGGCGACCTAACCAAATAACCATTTGGAATGAAAATTTCAGTCAGAAGAACATCAGAGTTCAGAAGGACGAAACTTGAAGGTACAGAAGCGTGCTACATTGATTTGATGTTGTGCAATCTAAAAAAAGCACATAAATTGTACATGTCAAGTGTAAACTCTACTAGGTATATATACCTCAGCAACTAACACAAATGGCACTTCTTCTCCACTTGCACATTGATTTAACCCTTCAATATTCCCTAACCATATCTTAACACTGAAAAAACAAACCAAATCTTCAACATGAGATATGCAACGTTTACAGAAAACTAATAATAACTATCCAAAGGTAATAAATAACCATGCAATAAATAACCATAGGAATAACCAAAGTTTGTAAATTATATGAGGCAAAGACCAATGAGAATCTTTAAGGCATATGGGTAAAGTATTTTCACCACCGCCCAGACATCTCGTGCAGAGAATGAGTTGCGTGATTGTTTAATATCAAGCACAGCAATTGCACAGCAATTAGAAAAATAAATGGGGGACGTGAGTGCTTTCTTATTTTTATTTATTGTTAAGGCAGAGGTAGGACAAGCTCATTGCATGCCTATACAGGTCATTCTGCTGCTTATGGACAAATTTTGACCTTGTTCCAGAAAACATAGAAGCAAAACTATGCTTATGATTACCCCCATATATCACTTTTGCCATGTCATGAGTAAAGAAGAGCTCACAAAATTCATGTAAGCAAACAAGAAACAGTACATAGTACGGCTGAAGAAAGCACATCACAATTTACAGATGGATAAATCACGATTACCTTCCATCTGAGCATCCAGTAGCTAAAAGCAACGAGGATTTTGTAGAGCCCGCAGAAAGAACTTGCCAAGTTATGACACTGACCCATGATTTGTGAGCTTGCAAAACCCCAATGAGCATTGGATCACTGGTAACCACACCAACATCAATTGTGTAATATTCTGGCTTACATAGTTTCCAAAAAGAAAGATTTCCAGACTTAGAGCCAACAGCAAGAATGCACCAATGCCTCAATAAACAAGAAGTTTTATCACTTGATGACACAATTGGAGACCATGAAACTACAAGGGAAGACAAATGTGCAGCACGACAAGCATACTGTTTTGCCGTGATAAGAGGAAGAGATTTGTTTTCTCCACTGGAAGACAATGATGCTTTAATATTTCCTGTGCTGTTTCGTTCATTTACAGCAACTACTTCATGCCTGGGTTTTACAGTCTGGAATCACAAACACAGTAATGTTAAATAGAAAACACGAAACAGTCATGTACTATGCTACGAAACACCTTTAGCATGATACTACCTCCATTTCTAAAAACATGATACCATTTAATTTTTTTTTCTTAGACTTTGACCAGCAATATTTATTCAATTACTTGGTAGCTAAGGAAAGTGGAAAAAAGTGTCACTAGATCTGTCATCCAAATCACTTCAAGCATGCCTTGTATGTTTGTCTATTTGCACAAATATTTAAAGGAAAGGCGAATACTCCAAAAGTCAAATGGATGTAAGAAGTCAATGGTGCCATTTAAAAACGGAGGGAATAATTGGTTCTTCCTTTTGTTAAGAAACAACTAGGTTTCTCCTTTTATTACAAAGTAAAAGAATAAACCGAAACTTCAGCATAAATGTGTAAAATCTCTACCTTTTTCAACGATTTCTTCTTTGATTTAGAGCATGGTTCCATCGAGAAGTCTGCATCCTTTGAAGCATCTAAATCAACTTCATTGCCGTCATAAATAAAACCATCAACTCTATATTCAATAAAAATTCAGTGAAAACAGATTCAGGTACAGTATATGGATGTTAGAAAGATTGCTAAGAATATTGTCTTCTAGCAACAAAATAAATTAAAACGAAAGATTTGTGACATCCACCGATGAATTCGTACAAAATGCTTGCATATAAGCACTTGACATCCTACTTGATGGCTAAATAGTGCTTCATTTGATCATCTTATATCATTTAAAATGTGGAAACTTTTCTCAATGACAAAGTTATGACATAGAAACAGAAAATAACATTCACCTTGGTGACTTTCTTTTTCTCTGTCCAGGACCCCTGAAATAAATAGATTCTTGCAATTCACAAGTAGATCCTAAAGCCTCTGTCTCCCCAGTATTTGTATTCTTCTGATTATAAAAATCATACTTTTAACCACATATTCAGATAAAAGTATGATGACATGCTAGAGTAGAAGTTATCATACCGGAGAAGTCAAATGAGAACCACTATCCTCTCCGAAGTTTGTAGTTTTATAGTAGTTAAACAGCAACTGTGATATATCTGCGACCTAGGCCAGGTGAAATGTTAATAAGCACCAAAATATCCGTGACTAGAACAGGTGATCACTGATCATTCCTAACAAACAAATGCAGTGAAAGACAAAAGCATAGTCTAGAAATTAATAACAGACAACTAAGAGCAAACAAAAGCTAGTCCTAGAACCAAGGAGTCAAGAACAAACTTAAATTGTAAGTTCTATTCTGATTAGAAGTTGGAACAGAAATAAGAAAGTGGTACAGAATGAAATTTTGGCTGAAAACTAGGTTATGCAGTTAATGCTCATCTGATTCTGCTAGTAATAAAAAAAGTTATATTACTTATATGCATTATGCATGGATCATGGGAACAATGGCCCTAACCAAATCAGGCACAAGAATCACTGTAGTAAACATTTGGTTGGTATCCAGACTAACTTCTTAGTCAACCATTTCATCATAAATTAAATGTTGCTTAAATAGCACAGAAAATGCTCACTTCAACCCATTCATCACATAACTCCCAAATTGGTGACCGGTAAAGCCTCACATGACCATCCGCAGTGCAAACAGCCAGCAAACACCTACATTAGCCATCCATATTATAAACATATGTAAGTACAGTAGGATGAACAGATGAACTTGCACATAAAACTTACACCTAGAGAAGATCATTTAGAATGTCAAAGGTATGTATACCCAGAGTTAGGTGCAAATCCTAGTTGAGACCATGAAATCGATCGGGCACATGGTTCAGTTTCACGTGTTAAGGAAGTGGGCAATAAACATGGCTCCAAGAGATCTGCAAGTATTTATAAACTGAAAATTTTAGATCAAACAGAAATAATACACCTACATGGCCTCACTGGGCTTCCTGTTTTTTTCCATTCTTTGGTGAAATGGCAGTAATGGCAAACTTTATATTCCCTGCATCACAATATAAGGTGTGATTTAACTTGGCAGTCATCAAGATCGTACTTTGACAGCTAATTTCTCTCATAATATACCGTGTGTGGCAACAAAAAAAAAAGATCATTAGAAAGTATTTCTAAATAGTAAATACAAATCCAATGTAACCGCTTTGTTGTTGGTCAAAGTTTGAATCTTAAAATGCATCTTGCCTTGTACTTTGGAACAGCTGGAGCACTAGATTATAAATATAAAAATGCCATGACATTTGTTCAGGAGGTTGAACCTACAATCATCATAGTAGTTTGAATGAATTTCACAAGGTATCAGTATAATATGACTAGTGAAACCTAAGATTCGAAAGGGAGGTGTTTATGTTGCAGTAACCCACTAGCTGCATATAAGGAGATGTAACTCTCTCTGGCGGTGTGAATGAACCCATGGTGAAATCAAGCAGAGGGTCGGTGCAATCAGGCAACAGGATGCCATGATGTAAGCACGGATCGAATCACACCACAATAAACAATTTTGCAATCCTAACCTCATCGCCAGGGCTCCACCTCGTGCTTAAGAGCATCTAGGCGAGCGTTTAATGACGTTTTCTTCAAACATTGGTAAAACTGAAAAGCCAAATAGCAAGACAGTTTATTCATTATAGTTCCCAAATTTCCATGTTATTTTTTACAGCACCACACATTCACATTACAAAACTGATGTCAAGCCAACAAGTTTCTGGATACAGTATATGTGAATCAAGTCTTCATTCATTGTACAAAATGATTAACACAAATGTCCAAGTCAAGCAAGTCCTCTGGGAGATGACTAATGCACAGAGCAGTTTTACCTTCTCTCTTAACCACTCCTATAGGAAAAGGGTCACTGCGACGAAGTCCAACCAATCCACGGGGTCCATCAAGCGCAACTGGATTCTTGAATATGAAAAAATGGGCACGGTTAGTGCAAGGTTAGGCTTATCCATATTCCATACATAAACTATCATGACCCTGAAAATATGACATATATGTGATCATCTTAGAGTGATTGGATTGCACTTACCAGAATAGTTACAATGTGACCAGATGCGACAGCCACAAGATTGTCACTTGACCAAGCAATGGCGTCTGGGTAAGACGGAGAGGCAATCAAGGTCGCAGCTTGGTAATGAGGAGCCATGGCACTAACGCCCAAGAATATCTAGCAGTATAATTAATATAGAACTCTGCAAAAGCAAGGGCAACAGTGGACTTGTTTAGTGCTTCAAATGTAAATAGGATCATAACCATGAAATGTTGAAGTTGCAATTATCAGTGTGGAGGAAGCATCAGGTTCGATCAGAACAACAGCTTAGATCACTGCTTAAATAAATTGATACTAGAAAAATAATTGTTGTGATAAAATATCAAACAACAATAAGAGCCAGAACATGGCATTGGAGACATCAAAGTATCAAACAATAAGTTGAGGTAAGAAAATATAAAAAACAACAATTTCATTCAAAATCACACCTTAACATACACAAGTAATATTCTTCAATTCCGCCAATGGTCATGGCCTTGTAATTTTAGGTTGTAAAAACTGTGATATAAGATTACTCGTTTTGTTCTAGTGGCTACTTTATGTGATTGTCCTTGTTTTAGTGGCTTCAAGGTTTTGCGTCCCATATTTAATGAAATTTCAGTTGTATCTGATGAGCTAAATATTCATCTCACTCTGATAAAAAACTAAAACTGCACATTGCACACGGTGAGGATATAGTGACTGAACTAGACAACATAACTAGTGACGATTTGATGCATTTACATCTTCAGTGTCCTCGTCAATAACTCTTAAATTTTAGTTCTCAATCCAATTGAATATAAAAAGTGTTGAAAAGTTAGAATTAGAAATTAGGATAAAATTAGACAAATACCAGTCGGTGGTCTATCCGGTTGTGCCGCTCCTGGGCAGGCAAACAGCGGTCGGCCGTGGAGGACGGCGGCGTGGCCAAGGGGGTCGGCACCTTGGCGGGTGACGGCGTGGTCGATCGGACCAGCGAGCGGCGCGGGCGAGCGTGGTGGGCGCCTGGCAGTGGCTGCGGGTGGCCGAGTGGGTCGGCGCCTTGGCGGTCGAGCGAGCGGACCGGCAAGCGGCGCGGCTGAGCGTGACGGGCGCCTGGCAGCAAGAGCAGGCGAGCCACGAGCAGGTTGCTGGCAGAGGGCAGGGACGTTACAGGGCCGCAGCCCACAAGGCAGCGGGAGAGCTGCCCGGCTGAGGGCGACCTGGGTACGGGCAGCGCCAGCAGGCAGCAGGTAGCGGCGGCGGGGGGGCACGCTGCGGGGATTTGCTGCGCACTGCTAGCCTACGTCGGCGGAACGTCGGGGGTGGTTCTTCAGGTGGACCCATCTAATTTTATTATTTCCAAAAAGTAGCTCAAACAACAATTGTTTCTGGAAAAAAATATGGCACCTCTAAAAAAATCGTATTGACATTGCAAGGTATGTAAAAATGAGTTTGCTGTACCACCGTGTGGCAAGATACATCTGTAATCGAGATGAACGAAGTTCATACACGTTTGTTGAGACCATGAGTACTGGATTAGAATGTAAGTAGAAGATAACATGTTCATTATATCTTTCTTGTGGCATAGGACCAGTAATTATAGTGTTGAACAAATTATAGAGTATAAGGTTGTAAAGATATGTATTTTGAGTGCAGCCAGAGGTCCACGTCGACCCAGGGGGCCAGGGGTTCTGGACCTGCCCTCCGACCCCAGGCCTCTTGCCTCCTTCATCGTCATCGGTAAGCTTCTGGCGGCCGCCGCGCCCCCTTGGAAACCCTCCGACGACCGGATCTGCTCCGCTCAAATGGAGCCGCCGCCTATCCCTCATCCTCCACCGCCAGCTCCTGCTCTCACGTCCGCCCTCGCCCACCTTCGCTCCGTCCTCTCCGCCGCATCCTCTGCCCTCGCCGCTCTACCCTCCCCTCTCGAACCTCACCCAACCACTCCTATCGCCAGTATCCCCTCACCTCAGTCTACCACCACAAAACCTCCACTCCCGCCCCCGGTCACCGCTATCAACCTCCCGCTCCCGGCCGCCCCAGCTCCCTACTCCGATTGCCCCGCCGTCGTCCGTATGAGCCCCGTCCCAACCTCCGCGGCCACCTCCCTTCCCGCCTTCCTCGCTGGCGTGTGCGCAGATTTCTCCTCTTCCACTACCGACAGGAGCCCCTCCCATCCGCCCCGCATCCTGCCGTCGGAGCTCAGCCTCCTGCACCGGGAGTTGGACTCCTGGGTTGCGGGGGGCGACCACCTCCCGGGATCATACTCCTATGCTGCAACCCGGGTAGTGGCCACGTTCTGCTTGGGTGTGACGCCACGGTGGGAGGCCGAGCTGCGGCAGTGGGTGTTTGAGAGCTCACCGAGGTACGGGGTCAAGGTCAACGTCGCGGATGTGGACCATATCTTGGTGCTACTGTGGCTCTTGCTGAAGGCGATGGCAGTGGAGGCCAGGTACTTGCTGGAGGGGATGCAGAATGGCGATAATGAGGGGCTAAGCTTTGATCCCAGGGCCATGAGGTTTGAGTGCCCGAGGCTGGTTGAGGGCCTCTCATGGTTAGGCGCACAGCTTGGGGTTCTGTATGGAGAAAGCAATGGGAAACTATTTGCGCTTGTATCTGTGAAGGAGGCAGTGCTACAGATGGCGTATTGCTTGGCTGTTTGTGTAGGAGATGGTGCTGCAGGTGTAGGAGACGACAAGGTTGGAGCTGGTGAGAAAGGAAGTGATGTTGGAGATGTCGTGGCAGGCCCTGTTTTTCTTTCCCAGGTTGCTGCTTCCATTGTGGCATTGTATGAGAGGTTCTACTTGGAGGAGAAGACCAAGGCGCTGCAAGCTCAACGCTTGTCAAATTATCAGCTGTATGCTTTGTTAAAATTTCATGATGTACTTATTTCTGCATTGCATATTAGTATCATCGTAATTTCTTATGCTAGTAATTATACAAGAAAGGTTGACAGAGCATACATAGTTCCTAACGCTGAGAGAGGAATTTGTTTACGAAAGGAGGGAGTTATCATTAAACGTCAACTTCGACACCAAAGCAATTTTTGGATCAGAGATGCAATATCACTAGTTCTGCTTGTATTTGCATACCCTCTGTAGTTGACCGATGTTTTATTCAATTTGTGTGGTCTACACAGTTGAGATATATAATATCTTATTGTGTAATGATGCAAAGCAGTCCACGTAGAGGACACAAAACTACTACCATCTTACTGTGTAGTGGTGGCAAGCAGTCCATAATAGAGGACATATGTATTTAGTTTCCTGTGTTCTGCACTGATATATTTTGTTGCTTCAGTTTGAGTAGATACATATATAAATACAATGCAAAAAGGGAAACATATGCATACAATTCACACTTTATAACTAAACTTCATATGCTGTATCCATAGCACAATTTTAACATCTTATTCTTCTCCATGGAAGAAGGGAATGCACTACATTTCATTTTTGTGCATAACTGCATATTTACATTCAATAAAACGTAGTATCATAGTCAGCAAATGATGCTTAAAAAACCTTGATATACATGCTTACCAAATGGCCAGATACTATGCAGCTTCTATGTACAAGTCTCTAAGCTGCAGTTAATGGATCCCCTTGCCACGGTGGAAGGAGCATGGATGCATCCAAAGCTTTGATCGAATGTCTCATGTGAATTGTAGAGTTGTGTGCTTGTAGTAGGCAAGTAAAATATAGCTAGAGTATGTTGTGCAGGTATTGGATGGATGAGTGCCTAACAATCTCCTGGATTTATCAAAATGTTCCCATTGTAGACTGGGATTCTTGTATAGATTGGTGAAGTAGCAGTTTCTCTCTTTCTTTAAGCATCTGTACAAGCACTTTTTGTATTGTACATGCCCTAAGGATATCAGATTGTTGATCATGTATATGCAGCATGTTGCACACCATTTCATATGCAAATAAAGCTTAATCTCTGTTGATGATAACAATTCGTGGATGTTTTGTTTTCTGTTCAAGTTGTGGTTAATTTTCTTTGTTTGGTAAAACTCTTGCCTTGATAAATGCATGTAATTCTTTTATAGATTACTTGGGTATTCACAAGCACTGGAACGAGGGACTTTGGAGCGATCAAACAGACCAAACTACAGGGCTGTTCTGGAGTATGATGGGGTTCTGTCACGTCGAGTTTCAAACAAGGTATGGACATGCAACCAATCTTTTGAAAAAGAGCTGTCCGAATCTAGATACTGCACAGATGTCTCTACATTTAGTCTATTATGGATACTATTACTCCCTTTTTTTCAAAATATGCATCTAACCTGCATAATTAGGGTACATAATATGTGAATTGTATCAAATTTGCACATATGAGAAAGGTCTGTCATCAGTAGCATATCTAGTCTATCTAGCTAATAAAAGCAAAGAATGTTGTGCTTCTTAGGTATTTGTGCAGGACACACACACACATACATACGTACATATATATGTTTTGTGTGTGGGTAGTAGTATTAAGGATAGTACTTATCGTAAATTCTGTTTAGTCATGACAGTTCATTTGCATTCATGGAGCAGTGGAACTGTAGTTTCTGTGAATCTTAATTGTTCTGTACCATTATTTTTATTTGACATACCTATTCTCTTTGCTTTTACTGTTTAATTAATAGAGAAACACTTTCTCATACACATAAAATATAATAGATTGTCTCAAGTTGACTGCCAAAATGTATACACTTACTCAGTGGAGATATATTTGCAAATAAAATAGGACTTGAATTTCATATGTTTTTGCTACCACATAATTTACTGATCCCCATACAATATGCTTTTCATTTTTAATATATGGTGCATATTTTTTTCTTTCTTTTGAAAAAAGGAATCTGCTAGAGCCAAGACAAGAGAGGAGCTTTTAGCTGAAGAACGAGATTATAAACGAAGAAGAACATCTTACCGTGGCAAGAAAGTGAATCGAAACCCTACAGAGGTGCATGTCAAAGTTCTAGATAAATTCAGCTGTTCTGATTATTATACACTTTTCAAACTAATTACTATTTCGGATTTTTTTTGCCTAGTTTTAGCTTCTTGTTTGATATTATATCAAACATTGGAAATAGGACAACCTTTCTCGTCATGTCAGGAGGCTAGACCGCTAGAGTAATTTCTTATCAGTATCTGATCTCATTTGTATATTGTAATGATTATCCAGTTTAAAGTTGTTTCACTAAATTTCCTATACTGTTCATTTTGATATCATTTTTACTGTTGATGGAACAAGTAAAAAAGCTTCTATATACTGTATTTGATTTTTGGAAGTTACTTGCCTTGATCAAGATATGAATCTGATGTCTTCCTTTCTCTATGAAGGTACTAAGAGACATAATTGATGAGCATATGGATGAAATCAAACAGGCAGGAGGTATTGGTTATGTTGTGGAAGCTCCTGCTGATATTGCTTGGAACGTGTTTAAGAGCAACTCTCACAGCGGTGCATATAATGGAAGTTATGATTTTGCAAGCAGCTCCTCTCATGATTAGGAAGCTTTGGCTTCTCGGTCATATAGCTGTGACAACCCACATCATGCTGATTCTTTGGGAAGATTTTCATCAAGGAGCAGTGACACGAGAGATTCATACAATAACTCAAGGTGTCAAACTCATGGAAACTGTTACCAGTATATATCTGAGAAGGAAATGGGTGGAATATAGGTTCAGAAAGTGAAATATATCAAATTTATCCTTACCAGCAAGAGAACCATAGACACTCCAACGATAATAGGAATTCTGGCTTATAGGTTTAAGAAGGATGTCTGAAACCACCGTCATGAATCAAATGATTGTACAACATGGCCAATACAGTCACAAAGATCACCTGTGACAGAATATTCTCACTTGCCAGGAGAAGGGTTCAGTGATAGAAGTAGATCTAGTCAGAAGCGACATAAATCATTATCTATAACTCAAGACTAATTCAGCGATATAGATATGATCCCCAAAGCACAGATTCTGCTTGAGATCATTCGACAACCATGCTTGGTGATGCTACTAAAGGAAAGCATGAGATATACCATGATGAAGTACATCGTCATGGACATTATGAAAGGAAGTTGCGATCACAATCACTGAAGGGTAATACAGATTATTTTTGCTTTATATGCCAGGCATGCTTGTTAAATTATGTTGGGTTTTCTAAGTTTTTAGCAATTGTGATTACTCTACTATTTGATATGACCTTGCAGTAACAAAATAATACATGGCTCTGTGGTATCAGCCTTCAGCCGTATCCTTTTATGTATCCTTGTGCAGCTTTATAATGCCCCTTGCATTCCTGAGTTATCTTCCTCAGGATCTGTTAGCTGTTAAATTTTTCTCTTGCTTTACAAATTCATTTACAGTGATCCAGGTTCTTGCTGTGCTGTCATTTTAATCATTTCACTGCTAATGTTTTGGAAACACTTTCAGCTAGTATTCAAGCTTTCTTTAAAAAATAATTTATTCTGGATTTTTACCCGGTATGAGCAGAAAAAGAAATTTCAGCTGTCTGTTTGCTTTGAGCACAGAGAGTTCTATTTTCCGCAGAGGTTGAAGCATAGATATTAGGACTGGACCGGACTGGTTGTTGGACCTGTGAAAGACCTAATTAGGGCACTCACAATGCAAGACTCTATCACAGAGTCCAAGACAATTAATTACATATTATTTATGGTATTTTACTGATGTGACAGCATATTTATTAAAGAAAGAGGTAGAAAAAATAAGACTCCAAAGTCTTATTTAGACTCTAAGTTCACATTGTTCGAGTTAATAAATAACTTTAGACTATGGTAGAGTTTGTATTGTGATGGCCCTTAAAGACTCTGCTTGCTTGTATCACTTTTAAAAGACTGTTTAGGGCATTCCCAATGCAAGACTCTATTATGGAGTCCAAGACAATTAATTACATATTATTTATGGTATTTTGCTGATGTGGCACCATATTTATTAAAGAAAGAGGTAGAAAAAAATAAGACTCCAAGTCTTATGTAGACTCCAAGTCCACAGTGTTCGAGGTAATAAATAACTTTAGACTCCATGATAGAGTTTGTATTGTGACCGCCCTTATGCAATTGAACCCAAAAAAAATAGTGGGTAGTCTCTGGCCGCTGGGTTGCCGGTTGCCTACCTTCGGTTGAAGCGAGGTAGTGGAGGAGGTGACTAGGTCAGGTGAGCCCTCTTTGGTTGGGCTTCTCAACCTGTTGTGGCTTAAAAAAGGCAAAAGCCAATCAAAGAGGTGCAAACTAGATTGAATCCTTGCCTGCCTTATTCCTTAACTGACCGAGGTGTAATCAGCTAACGACTCACGTAATCTCAAGCAGCCTCTTAGGGCACTCACAATGCAAGACTCTATCATAGAGTCCAAGACAATTAATTACATATTATTTATAGTATTTTGCTGATGTGGCAGCATATTTATTGAAGAAAGAGGTAGAAAAAATAAGACTTCAAGTCTTATTTAGACTCTAAGTCTACATTGTTCGAGGTAATAAATAACTTTAGATTCTATGATAGAGTCTGCATTGTGAGTGCTCTCAAAAAAACTAAAACCAATCTAATGGGTAAACAACCAACTGCCCATGCACATGCACGCCGATTCGTGTGCTGGCCTTAGCCACGGGCCTGGCGCTGATAAGCTTTGCCAAAAGGCTCGTCCTTGAGCTTAAGTTTTATGAGAGAGTGTCATGTACATTAAATAGGATGTCACATAAGCAAAATTGCTGACTTGGCAGGGTTATTAAATGAAGGAGTTTCATCATATAAAAGAGGAGTTTTATCCTTATAAAATTCATGTGGCTCGGTTACCTAGTTTATACTCTTAGTAACTGTGTCATGAAACTTTGCATTGAAACTGGCCTAATGTCAGTGGCATTTGAACTCCTTGACTTGACGGGTTCTCAGGTAGTGGCGCAGGCCATGTTTAGGTCCCATCAAAAAACATTTTATCTTATATTTCATCAAATGGTTGGATACATACTTTGAGTATTAAATGAAAATAAAATAAAAAAAACTTGGATTTTGCAAGATAAATTTTTTAAGCTTAGTTAATCTATGATTAGACACGAATTGCTATAGTAACACATGCTAATGATAAATTAATTAGGCTTAGTAAATTCGTCTTGTGGTTTCAAAACAGATTCTATAATTTATTTTTCTATTATTATTCAAATATCCTATGCAACACCTATGATATAAGGCCGGTCTCAGTGGGGATTTCACCAAGATGTCATGCATATTTATTAGAGCGTCATGTCAGCAAAATTGTATTTTTTGCATGAAACGAAGAGGAGAGAGAAGGAAGTAGTTTCACTATGATGAAACTCCGCGGGCGTTGTTTCCCATGCGGTGAAACGGGATGAAATCCCCACTGAGGGCTAAATCGTTTCACCATCTTGCATGTGATCCAATTATTTTGCAGTAATTAAATGCTTTGCTCAGCCTAGGAAACGTCAAGGTGAAACTTATGCATCGTGGAGGTTGTTTCATTATTCGTTTCATTGATGTCTTGTCAGCGGACTAGTTTTAAAAACAGTGCATTGTAACGGGCCACCGTAGCTAAATGCCTAGAAAATAACAATGCACGGAACAGGCGGTATTGTCTACATGCATGATCCAACTTCTGGAAAAACAGATTGCGTGCATGGCCGCGGATGAAGAGGAGATGCTGCGTGGACGCGTTCATTACCAGCATGCGGCGCCACCCTGCTGCCTACCCTGCATCCACGCGCAGAGGCGTTGACCTTGGGCTGTGGAGGTGGCGAACACGAGCAGTGCTGCTGCCGAGGACCACACTAGTGTCGCCGTGGCCGCCGCCATGGCGCTTGGCTCCGGAGTGGAGAAGAAGCAGAGGAGCACCCGCTCAATCAGTTTCTTTACTCGTTCCGTGCGTCCATGTTCTCACGGGAAAAGAAGGAAATGGCAAGGCAAATCTGGAAGATAATATCATTTTCCAGTTTTTTTCTGGGCTCTAAACTAATGAAATGACATTCGTTGTACATGTTTTATAATGACAAATGAACGAAATCCTATTGTATTGTAGGATGGCAAACCAGCGAAGCCCACCTCCCACGATGAATTCCAATTTTCTTGCTCATATTTGCCGTTCCATTCTTTCTAATTCTGTTCACCCTCACACTGCTGGCCTCCTCGCGACACCGATTTGAGCCAAGATGCAGCACGGTGGGTGCGGTGTGCCGTAGCATTGCCAACCGAAGAGGGGGAAGGGCTCAAATTGAGGGGTCGACGGTGGCAGGTGGATTCTTTGGCAATGGCGGCGGTGGTGATTTGGTGGCACTGGAGTGAGGGAGAGTGGGCGTGGGAGCAGTGTGGTGATATCAAAACTCTTTTCGGTGTTCTTGAAATTCAGATAATCCATATCTGCACAGATATCAAAACTCTTTTCAGTGTTGTTGAAATTCAGAGTCGGGACAAGAGAAATTATCCGTTTCACACTCGCCCAACATGATGTGTGAGTTAAAATTTCTGGATGTGTTGCTTGAAGGTCCACTCGTCAAATCAGTTTGCAGGCACACCACTCTTCCAATTCTTATATTAATTACAGGCTTACAGCACTGAGCAAAAAAGCAGAGTCATCCATTCATAACAGAAACAGACGGAAGCACGGAAGCACCAAGCAAGATCGCATTCACCTCGCATGGCGCCAACCACAGCAAACAAGTAGAGGAGAGGGTCACAAGCCGACCACAGGAAAAAACCAAAGCCGCATTCAAGTGCCATGACACGGACACACGGTGGACGCATTCTGGTCGAGGAGACACACCCAGCGCAGGCTCACAGTCTCGCGCTGGCCCAGCGTGCTCTGGCCGGCCGTGGCCGCCAGTGCCCCACACGCGTCACGGGTGCCGTGGTGCGTACGTGCACCTCTCCAGCTCCAGCTGCGCAGCCATAGCCAACCAGAACGGATCCTAGGCTTTGGTTTTCGGGCCTCACTTCCCTCCTCGTCTTCCCTTCAGGCGGCTATCGCCGGCGGCGCCGCCCAGAGCTGGGCGTTCTTCACCTTGGACACGCTGTTGAGCACGCCCAGCGGCGTCACGTCGCCGACCACCGTCACCTTCTTCGCCGCGAAGTCGATGTTGAACGACGTCACGCCTTATCAGAACCAGAAAAGGGGTTTAGCTGTGCCCTTGTTGTTAACTCTGAACAAAAGTTTCAGATCCTGAAGAAATAGAGTGGCTGTCAGGCTCACCTTCCATCTTGGAGAGGTGCTTCTTCACTTTCCCGGCGCATGCTTTGCAGTGCAGGGATACCTTGAGCACAACCACCTGATAAGATGCCAATGCTGGAGCTCAGTTTATAGAAACATGCATGTTTTCTTAAGCGAATCTAGCAAGAAAAACATGTTTGCTTCACAGATATTGAACTAAACGAGACAAATGCGCATGCTTGAAACCTAAGATGTGCCTTTGTTTATACTAATCCAGTAAGCCATAAAGCTGCAGACTGCAGTCATTGAGCATTTTTTTTATATGCATATCTCTTTGCAATACAGAATCTTTATCCAACTTTTCACAAAAAGCCTATCTGCCTGCAATCATGGTATTTGGATAACACCTGGAAGTTCAAGATATCAAATGAGAAAACATTGTATAACCCCCAAAGCCCCCACACTGATATGATTGTGCTACTGATCACATAATCTCACTTCTGATTTTTCTATCATTTTCTAATCAAGAAGAGTAGGGCCAAATGTTTAAAAGAAGAATAAAACACACAAGTACCGCATGCTAGCTAGTCAGTGTTCAGTAATGGTCCACAGTTAAGTAGAAGATTGTTTCCTCACCTGCTCCTGCGCCTGCGCGCCGCTCTTCGCCTCAGCAGCTTCACTTGCCTCCTCCCGCTTGGCATCGACGGCCGGGGCCGGGGCCGGGGCAGACTCCACCACCTCCTGGATCTCCTCGGTGACGGTGGCGGCGAAGCGGCCGCTGCTCAGCAAGTACCTGGACGAGCCGGCCGGGCTGACGAGGCCACCGGTGATGTTGGGGACGACCACAGCCTTGTGCTGCTGCTGCTGCCCTTTCTTGCCATCGTGCCGGTGCGTCCTGGGCTCGGCAGGAGCATGAGCCAGGGGGCTGGGACTGGGACTGGGACTAGCAATGGCCTTGTGTGACCGGACCATCGGCTGCCGCTCCAGGCTCGGGCATATCGCCGTGGACGCCTGAGACGAGCACGAGAGCCCCTTCATGTCCCTGAACAGCAGAGGAGCCATGGCGTGGCGCAGCAGCTGGCTAGCTAGTGAGCGCTGGAAACACAGCTGAGCTGAGCTGCTGCTTTGGCTGTGTTGCTGAAATGGTGGTGGAGTGGAATGGACTACGGGGTAAGGAGATACACTACCTTATATATATACATATAAGAGAGCAGCACCACTTTGCTTTACATGGCAGTAAAGAGTAAACTCTTCTCAAATCCATCCAAAAAAGTGAAGATGAAAAGGGATCTTCTCCAAAGTGCCGTTGCGTTTTTTTCTCCCTGACGAAATTCACAGATGTCATTGTAGTATCAAACAAAATAGTTCAGAGATGGTCTGCAACAAACTGATAGTTTTTGGGCAAAACTTCATGTTTCTTTTGGTCTTTTGTGCACAGGAAAGCCAGAGTTGGGCAGCACAACAGCAAGGATCTCCAATATCTTTTCACCCTGAAGTAGTAGAGGTGTCACGATAATAAGTTAGCTTAGAGGAAACGACACGAATGTTTAACTGTATCATTTGCTGCCAGTGCCAGGCCACCGTGAAAGTCGTGACGTGTTTCAGATTTTTCCGCCCACGTTGCTGTTTGGTTCAGACGTCTGTATTTGCACCACAGAAAGGCCTTTCAGGAAATTAATATTGTAGTTAACGTTGATGTAACACGCGGTACTGAATTATTGATACGATGAGTAATTCCCATCAGGTTTGAGTACTGAACTGCCAGCAGCCCAGCACGGCTATGATTAACTATTCGCATCGGGCATCAATTCATTGATCTTCTTAGCTCTTTCAGGAGGATCGGTACGTAAATAAAACTATGAAACGATTCCGTCCGGAAAAAGAAGAAATCAAATTGTGAAAAGTCCAGAGTAATCCAGGGAATCTTCAAAAACGAATAGGGATAGTTCAGAGAACGTTCATTTTTCAGGATACCTCCATGAGCATCATGCAATGCGAGACGGATAGCAAGAAAAAAAAGACCCACATACCTCTGTGACGTGCCGCGCATAGCAACCGATCAGTCGTCATGCACGATTCAGGGCACGGATACCATGCACGCGTGGAGTAGAAACGACGCGAAGCCGTGCGCCGGAGAGCGGAGACCGCAGGTCCGCAGCCCCGCCCGATTCCCCTGGCGCCGTCACGTCCGTTGCGAAGCTGCAATCCACCGGCGTCTGGCCGAAAGCGTACCAGCAAGCACCAAGCAGAACCCGGCCGGCTCCTCCTCCGTCTTCTTTCGATGCCTCCATGCAGAAACAGTTGGCGCGTCGTCGGCGTCGCGGACTCCGCGGCGAGCCGGGCACTGTCTCCAGCTCCTTTCAGCCATGACCGATCGTGTTGTGCCGATCCAAAAGCACGTCGTAATCCTCCCGCGCGGTCAATAAGCGGCACCGGCACCGGCACCGGCACGCGGGGCAGGCAGGCTGAACCGTTGCCGCCCGGACCCGGCGTCCGCCGCCTCCGAGGACCGCGGGACGGGGAGGCGGATATCGAGCAACAAATCCGCACGGGGCAACGTGCCGTCCGTCAGTCAGACCAGGGTGCCGTTGCGTGTGTCAGCGTGCAGCAGCGGCAAGTTGCGAGGGATGGGCGAGCCGAGCAGCGTGCACGTGACGAGCGTCGTCGTCGTCGTGTGATGCAGTCTGACAGCCTGTTTGGCAGGCTCCCGAACGAGGGGCCGCGCCGCGTCGGGCGCCGGCACTGGTTGGTGGCCACTCTGCTGCACACTGTGCCTGGTTTTGAGATCGTCGTACGTACACGCTGCGCCAACGGACGTTTCTTGTGGGCTCGGCTCTTATCAAGTCCCAGGTCCAACGGCGGCCTGCCAACAAATGGTGCAGACCAGGCCAGGCGAAGGTAGACGTTACGGGTAGAAACGATCTGGACCGACCGATCCAATCCGTTCTGTTGCTCGTGAGTTCGTCGGGCGTTACAGGTAGACAGAGAGACAGAGATCATTGTTGTGTGTGTGTGTGTGTGTGTGGAGGTCCTCCATTCTGTTGCTGAGGTCCAGCGCGTAGTTTGTCGTCCAGCACCAAACAGTGCAATGTATGCCTTTACTTCTGACTGCCGTTGGGCCTGGCCTGCTTGCTGGTTAGTGGTTACTACAATACTACCATCGAACCTTACAGTAGGCTCTCTAAGGAAATTTAAGGCCAAAAAGATTCACACTTCTCTTATATTTCAGATGCTTGAATTTTTTTTTCTTTGTGATATTCAGTTAACGTGCAATTGTCATTATTTAACAATAGGAAAAAAATAATTTAATTTAGTCTTTAATTGTAAAAGTTGTTTGTCTAAAATTATTGGATAATGTGAAAATTCAGGCACCTAGGGCAAATGCAATAGATACTGCCTATGTACAGGCTTGGGAGTTGCCGAGTTGGAACGCTCTCTGCACAAAGTGCTGAATTTTATGCACGCCGTTCGGATCGTGTGGTAACAAGTGGAGTAATCTTTTATGATTTGTTTCTTTTTTGCATAAATAATTACAGGAATAGAAAAAGACTAGCAGAAATATACTCCTCCTGCCAACAAGAACTTTAACAGAGTGTATTTCTCAAAAAAAAAATTAAATTGTTCAGACCAACAATTTTTTTTTTGAAAAACTACGAGAACTTATAAAGCCCAGGCCCATGTCTGTTAGTGTCAACTTGTGGCAGAGTTTAAGCCAGCCAGCTCAATCGGATAGGCCCAATATTGAACAGTCCGATTCAGCCAGCCTTACAAGGCCTAAAGCCCGCAGGCACAAGGTAAGGGTCTTTTTTTTTGCCCTAATAATATTTACCTTCAGCTCCTATCCACTGTAAAAGACTGTCTTTTCTTGTACTGTATGCATTAAGCATTTTAGAAAAAAGCCTGGCTCGAGTTTTACAAAGATTACTTCAGCATTTTTAAAAAAAGTGTGGTTCTACAATCTTGTAGACAATATTGTAACGTTTTAATATAAATGTTGAAGAAAAATGTTGACCTAAGCATCCCCAAGAGCATTTCTAAATTTCATTCTCTAAATCATCATTTGGAGGTCATTTGTATAAACTTCGCTTTCTATATCTTTTCACCCTCCAACAGTTTTTGTATATCTTGTGCGCACTCTAGAAAGTCATTCTCGTCTTCTATTTCTGGCTAGCAAAAAATCTAAAATAAAAATAAATGAATTTAGATAACCATTTAGAGAAATTATTGAAGGATAACTTTTCACCAAAATCTTTATTCCTAGCATTTAGGAAGGATACAAAGAGTCTCTTAGAGTTGCTCTAAGACATATATGTTGACCTAAGACGAAATTAGTATTCGCAGCAAACACTCCTAAGAGTTCCGTGCACAGCCCATTTTCACTGCGTTTGGAATCCAAAATAATAAAATTTTATGTTTCTACCATTGACGACAAACTAACTATAGCTCACAGGCACAATTTGGCAATGTGTGGCACAACTAGGAGGGTTAATAGGGGCTAGCGTCCCCCACAACACAGCGGGAAATTTTGTAATACCACTATAAATATTTTTTTATCATAATATCATGATTTTTCTTTACGAATACAAACTACATATGTAAAAATATTTTAAAAGTTGTCGAGGCATATACCTATGTATATATTTATCACACTTAGAGGTGGCATCATGTTTGCCTCACCCTTCATAATCAAAATTGTTGACTCTGCCACTGTAACTAATATGCCAATCAGAGCAGTGTTTTTCTCTCATAACAAATCAGCACTACTTCAGCTACGGCTTTTTAGCCAAATGAATAGTACTTTACGTTTGGCTATGAAAAACATACATGTTGGAAACAACAGTCACCGAAATGGGAACAAAGAAAAAGAGAGGTTAGGGCAGAGCTAGACCAAATTGAATGAGGTACATTACACTTAGACTCGTTGATGTATAGTATAGCATACACCATAGAGGTACATATATGGTAACAAAACATAATATTTGGGGGGGTGGCATGGTGTTGGTAGCTAAATTTGGACAAAAGGAGTTGATCCAAGAATTTCCAGCATAAATTAGGTACCAGCTAAGCCAGTTTTGGTGCTATGTCAAACTGCATAATGGATACCAGTATACCACCATAGCATTCTTCTAGTTGAGACGGCTGAAAGGACGATTTGGAGTTCAAATGAAGAAAAGGTGATTTAAAAAAAAATCATTCATAGCTTAGACGGTTTCCTAAACTGGCTAAGGGGTTTTAAAACCTTTCCAAATTTATGAATGAGCGTCACCATTGCATTCCTATTAGTGAGATGGTAAAAAAACATATATAGAGTGCAGAGTGCTCGATTTGGAGTTCGAATGATGAAACTACGCTATCAGAAAGTTTTTACTTAGCAATCGGAGACTGAATTGTTTTGTGCATTTTGCAAGGTATCTCAACCTCTAACATGATAAGACCACCACTTATAAATATAAAGGGATCACGACCAATTGATGTATCTAACGTCATAATCAAGCAATTTGTTATCTTCTTCAACCTCAAGTTCCTGCAAGTTCCAACCTCTTTGTTATTCTCTATGTCTCTATGGGATTTGGGGACTTTCTTGACGACTTTGTCGACCCTAGGACACTTTGAGCGTGCGTCTTTCTGATGAATCTTTTTGGAAGACATTCAAGGCTTGCGTACATGCACGTTCACTAATCTCTATGAATACATGTACGCAAACCCTACTTCTATGAGCACCTTTAGAGGATCGACAGATCCTCGAGACGAGATTGACGAAGTCACTATAGTCACCTAGCTGTTGATAGGAACGTCACCTATCACTAAATGCACAATTAATATTGTTAAATCCTAGACTATGGGGGAGTCAAATCTAGTTTTGTAGCTGCTACTGAGGCTCTTGTAACTCTTAGGCTACAAGTCCTTTTGCTCATTCATTTATATTTGCTGCAACAACCACTCACGATGTCAAAAGTAACAAATTAAACTGTCTTGGCCGTTGTACATGTGCAGCAAAGTGAAGTGAACAAATTAAATCTCCCGTTACAATGCAGGAGATAAAATTTCAACCTATTTTTTGGTCCACTCCCTCAAATTACTAGATAATAGAGTGTTTCTTGTGTCCGAACTTATATGACTGTGTTGATAGGAGTTTGAATATATCGTTTTTAGTGATAAGGAAAAAAAAATCCAATTATGATTCCTATTGAGGTTACTTGGATTAGAGTTATGTATTTGGATTTATATAGGATTCCTACGAGCCAAAATTTCTATAGTTGTCCAGCCCAACAGTGACTCGGTCATCTCTTCCATGTCTGGGTTTTTTCGTCTCCTTTTTCTTACTAGCGATTGTTTTTTCCAGTGTCCTTCTCTTTAACTTCCTCTTTTCTTATCATCTTCCGTCCATTTTCCCATCGATTTTTGTTGCCCGTGTCCGTCCGTGATTGCTTCCTATTTCTCCCTAGTTATGTCTGTCTGTGACTCCGTGGCTTTTTTCCTTTTTTTTTCTTTTTTTATAGATGATGATATCTTTAATCCCTTTTTAAATATAGTAGAATCATAATAAACAAATAAATACAATTATTATGAATCTTTGAACTCTTGACCATTCCTTATTCTTATAATAAATAAATATTCTCACCACTAAATTATTGATATAATTTTGATTAAGAATAATTACTATTAGAACTTGAAAGATCAGGGCTGTCATAGAGGTCTCATTCATAAAACCATCAATGGATAACAATTCTTGAGACGATAACAACTACCTCCTTGCTGATTTTATGAACACTTGGATAGTATAAAATTAAAGTTTGAGTACACTTTTTTGTGCCTTACAATTAAAGGAAAAAATATATTAATATTGTATTTTTCATTAACATTAGATAGGTTTTTTCCGTTACAACATACAGTCATATTTGCTCGTTTGTTCGTAATAATAAAGAGACAAAATTTCTAACCGTTTTTTTGTCCATCACCCCCTAAACAAACTCGGAATGTGGAAGTTATCTATTCTTCTGCCCACAACCGTTCTGTTTTACATGACACAATGAACATAAGTTCTTAGATAACTAGATAGTTACCGATCTTAATCCAGCTAGATCTCTATAATCCTAAGTAAGTTGAATAGTAATCCTAACTCAATAAAAAAGATACAAAAGAAAATAATTTTATTTTTAAATTTTGGTCTTTTTATCTTATCTTTTCTTTCTTTCTCTTTTTTTTTTTCCATGAGGCCCTCACATAACGAACTAGAAGACTTCAGGAACGGTGAAAGTTGAGTCCTCTTCAGAAAGTTTTCCGATTTCTTTTCGTGTTTAGATGTCTTTTTTTGATTTCTTTTATTTCCAGTTCTAGTTTTATCCAGTTACGTCTGATTTCTTTCTCTTTTTTTTTTCTTCAGTTCCAGTTAGACAGTTACGTTTTCTTTATTTTTTTCACGTTCAACTAAATGTGTTTCTATTCTGTTATTTTAACGTTCAACAAAATATGATTACGAAAATATAGTAATAGTTAGATGAATAATAACAGTAAAAATAAATAATAAAAACAACACAATATATATGACAGCATCCCCGAAGCCGACGTCCCCGCTCCCTATGGCCGACATCGCCCTAGCGTTGGCACGCTCACGGCTCGCCGGCTGCGGGTGCGAATTGAGGAGCAGGGCCGACGGGGCTGGCGGCTAGGCTTTGTTTAGTTCCAAAATTTTTTGTAAAATAGGAATAGTAGCACTTTCATTTGTATTTGACAAATATTGTCTAATTATGGACTCATTAGATTCAAAAGATTCGTCTCATCAATTCCGATCAAACTGTGTAACTAGTTTTTATTTTCATCTATATTTAATACTTCATACATACATCTAAAGATTCGATGTGACGAAGAATCTAAAAAATTTTGCAAAATTTTTGAGGAACTAAACAAGGCCTAGCGCAGCTAGGGAGGATGGAGGATCCAGTGGAAAGGAGACGAAAACTACAGTCCAGTGGAAAGGAGACGAAACCAAACGTAAATTAAGAGGTAAACTAGATTAATTGAAATATTTGGAGGGAGTAAATTGAATCAAATATAAATTTAGGATCTAATTTGGACATATACCAAATTTGATGGGAAGTAATTAACATTTTCCTATATAAAACAAGAAACACTGTTGGAGTTGCTCGAAGAAGTTTCGAGTTATAGAAGTCCGCGGCTAGCGACAGCCCCCACGACCCACGAGGCCACGATGAAGGAAAAGGAGGCCGGCTGCGGGAAGATGGGGACGACGCAACACCAGAGCCGGAAGGGAAACGCCAGGGGTAGTCTGTTTCTGTTCTGCTCGTTCTCGTCGCCGGCAGAGGTAAGCAGAGAAGATTATCCCTAGCATTATTTATATATAAGGGAAAAACGCAAGAATCCAGGATGTCTCGCTCCTGCTGAGATCAGGAACCGTGACTAGTCTCGCCGTTATAGTAAAGCAATCTCTAAAGTCTCTGGTTGAGTCAACTTATCCACGCATGCTGGGGAATTATTAGAGGTGCAACATATGAGTTCTTTTTATTCAAATGTTACCCAGACGACCAACGTCGAAAGGCATGCATGTGACCAGAAAGGCAGAAACACGACGCCGCAGCAGCACGGACAAACTGCAACACGGCCACGTTTTCGTGTTGTGGGAACGTCGTTCCGTGAACGTTCATCCTTCACGATTCTAGAAAACTTATAGGACAGTAGTACGATACACCTTTTACTTGTGATCCGAACCATTGATTTCTTTTAGAACTTCTGAATTAACCATTTAATTAATCTAGAAAAATAAAAAGTAAACATTGTCAAAACGATCGATGGACCCTTTTGCATTCACAACCTTCCTTTTTTTTTACCCTTTCCGTGTCTCCTACTCTCCTTAGAGCAACTTCAATATCTTAACTAAAATTAGTAGCTAAATTCTATTGCTTAATTATTTTATATAGAAAAATTCTCAAAAAAAAAGATGTTCACAACACCCTTGCTATTTTACAAAGTCAAGTAACAAGTGTCCATAGTTAGCTATATATAGCCGTCGAAAAGTAAGGAATAACCAACTTTCTATTTTATAAAATCAGATAACACACTTGTTGAAGCCTACCTTTTGCTATACAAATTCTAAAATAATCTTCACAACAAGAATAACTAAGTTGTTAGAGTTGCTCTTACTTTTTTCTGATTGTATTCTATCTTTATTTTTATTTTATAAATCTTTATTTATTTCTAAAAATACATAAATACTATATATATTCTTAAAATATTTATGTGTAGTTTTATTTATGTTTGATGTATTAATAAACGATTAAAATATTTTTTTAGTAATTATGTTATCATTTGAGTTTCTTTAAACCAAATCTCTACGCATGCATAAGTGTGGTCCTACTAAAATAGTTGATAAAGCATATCTCAGAATACAAATTGATATTGTATAAAGCATAAAATTTTATATGGGTTGGACACGTATGTACGTTAATTGAGCACCTATACACGTGTGGCATATAAGTGTATAAAAACTAGGTACTCTATGTTAATTAAATTTTGTCATATCTAAAGTTGTACAAATAAAAAAATTTTGCCGCATTCAACAGATCATGCATGCATCAATTAGATCTAAACTTTCCTTATTTATGTGTTTTACAAAATTTAAAACTAAATAAATATATAATTTCAGCAAATCACTTCGCTAAAATTGGCTTATGCTTCTGCTTGCGCTGATTTATTATGAGAGAAAAATATTATTCATTTGTTGAAAAGTAATGTCAAAGTAGTATTGGATGGATAAACCCCAAAAATTTATGTTCTCACGTTATAAAATAATATCCTAAGTTTATATTTTATAACATCCTATAAGTTTATGTTTTTATCCCCTTGTAGCGAATCGGCTGAGCACGTGGATTTAACTTTTAGGCCATAAAGAGCCTCATAAGTTAGGAAAAAAAAACCATAGCTGCTAAGGATTTGACTGAAGCGGAGGGCAGTTTTATTTTCTCGTTCTCTGTCGCTGTCAAGAGGTAAGCAGAGAAGATTGTCGCTGTCAAGAGGTAAGCAGAGAAGATTAATCCAGGATGCCTCACTCCCAGTGACAGCAGGAACTCTGTTTGTTTTTATTTGTTTGGGGGGAAAAGTCTCTGGTTTGGTCACACATGCTGTGGAATTAGGGGTGCAAATAGTACGAAGTATATATCCGCGTTTTTTATTCAAATGTTACCCAGCGAACGGCACATCCAGAAAGCTACAAACAAACACGACGCACAGACAGACAAAGACGCGACGCGACAGATGCGCATGCACCGGCGCGGCATGTCTTCGGAGCACGCAAGGCCGGCAGATGCGAGATGGCATGCCGCCCAACTAACGATCTGATTGCTCGACTGGCTGGTTCTCTTTCTCCTCGCGGCTCGCTCGCTCAGGCGGTGACCGAGACGGGCTCCGCCTGCGGCGCGTCGGCGGCCCCGGCGGTTCCCTTGGTGAGGAGCTCCGACACCCTCGCCGCGAGGCTCAGCTTCGCGGCCGGCGACACGCCGTGCTCCCCGATGATGGACTCCAGCACGGCCTCGCAGAGGTGCTTGTTCTCGATCGCCACGCCGCCGGACGCCGGCACCGACGAGTCCTTGGAGAAGGCGACCTACAACGGAACGGAACGGAACGGATCGGGGCAGAACATCAGCGCTGGTACGTGTCACCATCCGATTTATTTCGCACGGAAATGACGAAAGAAAAAAAAAACGACAACAACAGGCAGGTAGGGTAGTACTCACGGTGAGGACTCCGGTGGACGAGTGCGTGAAAAGGATGGAGGCGCCCGGCGGGAACGTCTCGGGCTTGAACGCCTCCTTGAACTTCTCCACGGCGACGCCCTCGGCGTCCGTGT
>Ga0182004_10000023_pt1 | contig 48758 bp, 36 predicted proteins | sample Sormic07211540_1_FD_120479 | JGI IMG/M metagenome (GOLD analysis project Ga0182004, IMG submission 120479) | Endophyte microbial communities from Sorghum bicolor roots, Mead, Nebraska, USA - 072115-40_1 MetaG | ecosystem: Host-associated > Plants > Roots > Unclassified | place: USA: Nebraska...
GCCACCTTTCCATGCCACCATGCACCTTCATCACATGTATTGCTATGCCTAACTCAAATCACTTAAACACAAGGCATTAGCAACTTGGTGTCATTAATTACCAAAACCAAACTTGGGCTTTCAGCTAGGGACCACTATTTTCACCTTTTCTTAAGCACATACAGTTCCTCTCATTGGTCTATTAATTCAATCGTCCGCATGCAGTTCCTTTCACTGGTCAAATTAATTTCTCCTTAGTCACTACGCATGACCCTAAAATGACTTCGATAAATGGACGGAGAGAGTATAAATATAAACATATTTTATGATGAATTTAATGACACAATACTTATTCGGTTTTTATAAATATTCATATCTAGTAAACTTTATCAAACTTAAGAAGATTTGACTTAGGATAAAGTTATAGAATGGTATTCTTTTTTGGAACAGAGTTATAAATAATTGGATAACTCTTCATACCTATTCTTCGGGAGCTCTAATCAATTCTAGGTTAGGTCTAAACTAAGGTTCTGTTTGGCATGGCTCACCGTTTTTTCTAGCTTCACCTGAAAGAACAACTCTTTCAATGGACCTAGAACTATTTTTAGTGAACCGTTTGGCAAAATAGCTCCTAATATTAGATGAAAATCCTAAAATGTTTATAGTACCCTTACTCCTCTCTTCATTCTTTCTCCCAACACCTCCCATCCTCACCCCTCCCCACGCCTCTCCGTGGGCAACCACGCTCCTCCCTAACTAGCCTCACGCTCTCATGACTAGGGGCAAATCTGACATCCTCACAAGTTGGGCCCATGGCATGGGTTGGAGCCGGGTAAAGCTACTATTTTTGGCTCCATCCACCCCAAACCTCTATGTGAGAATGACTTGAGAGGCTCCTTGAGTGGAGTATTTTGGTTTACCCTGCTTGACACAATTAGAACAGGTACAAACAACTTTAGGAGCCATTGGTAGAGCTATGCCAAGCGGGGCCCAAACTAATTTAAATTGGACTAAGATTATAGAATATGACTCTAGATTGGTCACTACCCCTAAATAGGTAATCACTGACCCCTCATCACTGCTAGGATTTGAACTCAAAAGTCAAAATCCTCGATGTTCATGTTCCCTTGACCACACAACCAAATGAGTTATGCAACATATGTGACTATATAGCTGATGCTATTCTTTCAACTACGCAATTTCAAATTTATATTCTATATTTGATACTCCAAATGATCTCAAATGAAAAAGGTTATTAACTACAAAAAGTTGTAGGTCTCATCAAATACAACTTTGATGCTGACTTTGTCTCCATTAGTTATTGTTAATTATCTCAAATCTGATCTGAGAATTAATTGAATATTAGATTTGTAAACCTTTTTAAGTTAGAAAGCTATCAACTATATATAAAGTTTTATATATCTTAAAACTCTATAATTTTTATACAAAGCTTACCTTGATTCGATCTTATATGAAAAAGTTATGAATCTTTTCATGCAAAGTCTCACTGGCGGTTCAAGCCACAACCGATTGAAGCTACGAACTACCGTGATAGGGGTAACCTATGACTGCCTCTTGTCCTATTATTGTCAGTTGAAACCATAAAGCGACAGTGATGCTCCTCTATCATTGTTAGTTTCAAAATAGCCGCAGTGAAGTGATAGTCCGACAGTATATGTCTTTTTTTTGGCGTAGTGGGTATTAACATAAAAATGTTTTATGGTTAATCTAATAAAGTACTATAAATATCAGTGTTTAGCAAATTTGGTCAAACATGACTTGCGACAAAAGCTTCAAAGAAGCCTAAAATTGTAGCTTTTGGGATGGATCGAAGGAAGGTAGTGGGTATTAGTTTTCGCCGCCCTTTAACCCTTATATGGCTGTGGTGGCCGTTTTCTTGGTCTAAGCTTCGGCGTCGACACAAGCTAGCCGGCAGGTGTTGGCCGGCGACGTACGCTGTTTAAGTGATATGAAAATGCATGCTTGCGTGGACGCCATCAGTGTGAGGTCGTGTCGTCGTACGTGTGTTTGGCTGCTATATATCGACGTACTACGTACGACGCAGCAATGGCAGGCCTTTTCCGGCGTCTTTCTAGCTGCCTGCGGGCTGCAGCGCTAGCTAGCTTCTGCTTCCCGCCAAGATCGAGCTACATGCATGCACACCATGCACGCCCACACACAGTGACACAGAGGTAGCTGTTCATCAGCTGCTACTCATATATAGCTACCTATACAGTGTCCAGGCCAGTCAACAGACACCACCGTGTGTATACTTCGGCTATGCATCCTCTGCACTCGGACTTGTTTACTTTCCGAAATATTTTGCAAAAATATTTAAAATTCTCAGTCACATCAAATCTTACAGCATATGCATGGAGCATTAAATATAGATAAAAAATAACTAACTATATAATTAGCATGTAATTTATGAGACAAATTTGTTTTGAGCCTAGTTAGTCTATAGTTACACAATAATTATCAAATACAAACGAAAATACTAGTAGCATTTTGCAAAATCTTTCAGGAGTGTTCGCTCTTTCTCTCTCCTCTCTTCTGTTGCAGAGCCAGTAGAGCAAGGGGAGAAAAAAACACTGATTCCAACGGCTCCATGAGAGGAGATATATCAGAGAGGAAAAAAAAACTCCTGTAAACATGCATGTAAACAGTGTGTGCGTTCTCTAGCAAAGGGGGCCTAAATATACTACTACACAGCATGTATCCATGTAAAGGTGGTGGCCAAGCAAGCTGCAAATTAAAAATAAACACTACTTACGTACACTATATATATGCATGACTGCTGCATGCATGGTAGCTTGCTCTCGTAGCACATGCATGCAGCGTACGTGTGTAAACTGTAAAGTATGGTGCCATAGAAGAGTTTAGCAGATCGATCGATCTACGTACCTATCCATGCAGGATATGTCTCAGCCAGAGGGAGGCAAGCATGCAGGCATGTGCATGGCCGGCCGAGCTAGAAGGATGTATGCATGCATGGATCGGTCGATGTCGATGTGTGCTGTGTGCAGTGCAGCTAGGGTTTGTTCAAAGCAAAGGACGAACTACGCTCCCCGCTATGCTATATGCAAGTAGACACTAGACAGGTAGGTGTGCAGTGCAGCTAGGCTTAACTAGCATGCATGATGTTTTTTTATTTATAAGGACCAGTTATTGGAATGGTAACACGCAGTGCAAGTTTGCATGTGACCTGCTACTATGGGCGAAACCACTGTATTATTATGTGGCACACAACGTCATGACGGACGGCTCTCTCTAAAACTGTCTCTAATATGTTTGCATGGATATATCTTATCATGGACGATAAATGATCCTGGCTGGGAGCTTAATTAATTACTCCTAACCTTAATTATGACCCTGCTTGATGCTGAAATATTAAGAAATCGTGGTTAAAGATATACTCACTGTATTGTTATCTATTACATTCTGAGAAAACATATAAATTAAATACTCTCACAATGATTTTTTTTAGAAAAAATGATAACAAAGCCTTTTTAATAGTATGGTGCAACTAAGGATTAATCTTGCTCACATATATAGGAAATTATATCAACTCAACCTAAATATGTGACTATTCTGTGCACCAGTCGTGGGGTTAAGAAATGTGCGTGGAACACCAGCCACATGCTTGCAAGTGCGCGGAAGTGGAGCGCTGCACCATGAGTCGTGACACGCACGAGTATAGGTTAATAGGTATGTCATGCATCATTTTCTTTGGCCTTGATTATAAAAGTGTAATATATGCTCATAGCTTGACTAGTTATGCAGAAATGCGCTGTAAAAAAAGGCGGTGCACATATTTAGTATTGCCTCCGTCCCAAATTATAAGTCATTCTGACTTTGTTGGAGAGTCAAGCATTTCAACTTTGACCAAGTTTATATACATATAATAAATAATAAAATTTATGATACCAAATAAGTATCATTAGATTGTTTACTAATTAAATTTTTATAGCATATATATTTGATATCATAAATATTTGTAATTATCTCTATAGTTTTGGTCAAACTTGTGATACTTTAACTCTTAAATAAAGTTAAAATGACTTATAATTTAGTACGGAATGATTAATAAATTGCCGTAGTTATTTTTCTTACAGTGACAGAGTACTGACGGGGTACTATACCTACACAGCTAGACTCATTTTGATCTAGTATGCATGTATACGTACGACGTACAATCAAATATGACATTGGAGGCTTAGCTAGCTAGCTAGGCTTTTGTGCAGCATGCATATGCAATTATGCATGGATGTCCCTGTGATCGGGCATAGAGAGAGCGAGCGAGCGAGCGAGATACGTGTACAGAAGCAGCTCTGCATGCATGCACGCGTTGCAGCTACAAGTATAGTATAGGTAGTGTACGTAGAAAAAAGGTTCAATAATCGACAGATCAGGGTCGTCGAGCTTCTTGTTGCTTTCTCCATGATGTGTGCCGCTGTGGCGAGCACCATTATTTGTGTTTATGGCGTCGCAGAGACAAAGATTGTACGTACAAGGACAAGTACACTGGTCGATCAGACGATCACTGTTGTAAGTCACCCGCGATAGATCTCGATCGAGGCAGGAGCTGCAGGATGCATGCATGCAGAGAAAAAGTAGCGGCCGGCGCGGCACGATCGATGCAACCAATACAAAAGGCCAACTGGCCAAGCACTAAATGTAACAAGTATGGTCTTGTTTAGTTCACCCCAAAAACCAAAAAGTTTTCAAGATTCCCTATCACATCAAATTTTGCGGCACATATATGAAACATTAAATTTAGATGAAATTAAAACTAATTACACAGTTTATCTGTAAATTACGAGACGAATCTTTTGATACTAGTTAGTCCATAATTGGATAATATTTAACACAAACAAACGAAAGTGCTACAGTAGCGAAATCCAAAAAGATTTCGCATCTAAACAAGGCCATAGTAGTATAGTAGCATACAAGTGTCAATGGAGCTTTGCCTTGTCATTTGCTCATGTAGCTAGGAGTACACTTATTTAGGCCTTGTTTAGTCCCAAAAATTTTGCAAAGTTTTTCAAGATTTCCCGTCACATCGAATCTTTAGACGCATGCATGGAGTATTAAATATAGATAAAAACAAAAACTAATTGCACAGTTTGGTCGAAATTTACTAGACGAATCTTTTGAGTCTAGTTAGTCTATGATTGGACAATATTTGTCAAATAACAACAAAACACTTACTGTAGCAATTTTGCAAAATATTTGGTAACTAAACACGGCCTTAATACTCGGATCCTACATGTATGCAGGCAGATAGAGTGTCACGTAGAGAGAGAGATAGCGCGAGGCCTTCTACGTGTGTCGATCCAATACTGGAGGAGTTCGCTGTCCTGTGCTCTCGTCATATCCCGGTTTGCTAGGGCACAGGGGCGGTTCTAGAGTAGTAGCATGGGGGACAGCTGTCCCCCCAATTTTTTTTTGAAAAACATCTAATATGTATATTTTTTTAATAATATATATATGTATAATACATTGTTATACATAATTGCTAGTCTACTTAGCTTATATAACAACCTTAACACTCTATATTCATAACTATTTTATTACCGTTTAGTGATCTAATTATGTTATGTTCATATCGATGAACTATATCGTTTTTGTTCATACTCCCATGATTAAAATCCTAGATCCGCCACTGCTACGGCGGCCGTCTCTCAGGAAGATGAAGTATATTGTTGGTGGACAAACCATTCGCCGACGAATGGGGAGATGTGCTAGTAATGAAAAAGCGCGAATGGGGATGCTCACGAACAGATGACCGTGATCGACAGCCAAAAATGGTTATGATAGTATCTTCGTCGACCAGCTGAATTTGTCGCATGCTGAGACAATGTGATAGCTCTTTCCTAACTCGCAAGGAGAGCGGGTGAGACGTCGTGCAAGCAAGCGTGTGTGACCGCCGATGCTAGCTAGGTAGCATGATTAGCGAGTGATAGCACATGATTTCCTTCTGCTAAGGAGTGCAAAACTAATTGTATAACACTATCCCACTGGTATTGCCATGTCTGTGGTGTGTTTTGTAACTTTTACTATTTGTCAATCTTAATGCAAAAGATTGTAAACCTTTTGTGTATCGTAGGAGAGAGAAGGGGGGAGCAAGCGAGCTCTCACAGCTCAAATAATAGGTGCGTATCAGCGTGATGCACGTGTTTAGCGGTGGAGGTCTCAATATGGTAAATTATGCCAGCTCACCGTATCTTAATTTTTCAGCTATTCTCACCGCTAAATCACTCTCTGCCATGAACATATAAGACCGGTCTTAATAGAGGATTTCATGTCCCAGTTTTCAACATATTTAATTTTTGAAACAGTGTAGAAGAATTTCATCCTCATGAAACTCTTTCTGTTCTTATGAAAAATCTTATTATCTATCTTTTCATTAATATGGTGCCACATCAACATATTTATTGGCAATGAAGCTCTAATAAAATTCCATTAAGACTGTTCTAAGAGAAGATAAAGTTTCATTGCAACAAAAAAAAAACTCCCTCCATCCTAAATTATAAGACGTTTGATTTTTTATTTTAAGTTTAACCATTCATCTTATTTAAAAAATTTGTGCAAATATAGTTAGATTTAAATCATTCTTAAAGAAAATTTGTTATTAATAAACTAATCCAGATAAAAAAATATTTTATATAAATTTTTAAATAAAACAAATGGTAAAACTTGATATAAAAAAGTTAAACGTCTTGTAGTTTTGAATGGATGAGTAGTTATCATCAACCCAGGGCCAGAGGAAGAGAAAAAGCAGGCAGCCGTTACCTGGACCTTGCCCCTGAGCTGCTATATATGCTACGTGCTTTTGGGCTGCTACAGTGCTACTGTATATAGTGTTTTCGGCCGCCATTGCCTAGGCCTGCCATCCGCCACGCACAAGAGCTCGGCACCATGCGGCGCACCGCCAGAAGGCCGCTCCGCTCGTGGGCTGAGATCGATGTTGGACCGCGTGAGCGTTGTTACCTGATCACTGGGGCGTACTACGTAATTTCAGGACCAAAAATAACCCTGCTGACATCATCATTTGCACTAAGTATTTTGAAACTAAAAAAAGGTCGTGGTTGACAAATTAAACCTAGCATCCAAAATAAATTCCGAATCGTCGTTGCATTTATTAGAATTATTAATCTTTCAGAACAAGATCTCACTTTTGCTATATTCAAATAAATATTCATTGAATAACATTTTTCACTTGAAGATAAACAATTTTTTTTGTCTTGCAAGACAATGTATTATGACCAGGAATAATGTTCCTCCCTAGGCCACGTTCTCGATTGATTCGGAATCAATCCGTGTCGGAGGATTCCTTCGATAATTTGTATTCCCCTTTCTTCATGAAAGAATCAATTTCTAAAATCCGTGTCAGTCAAATTTTTTTAAGTTTGATTAATTTTATAGAAAAAAGTAATAACATCTATAACATAAAATGCACATTATATAAAAACATATTCTATGATGAATCTAATGATACTAATTTGATATCATAAATCTTAGCATTTTTTTGTAGAAATTTGGTTAAAGATTAAAAATTTTGACTTAGGACAACTCTAGAAGTTAGACTCTTTCGTGGACGCAGAGAGTATAACGATGGAACCATGCCTAGCCTGGTATGGCTTAGAACATGCTAACCGAATGAGGCCTTAAGAAGAAACATGTTCTAGATTCAAGAGTGCGACGACAAGGTTGATATGTGTCCTTGTGATTTGTTTTTATGATAAGTGATTGTCAATGTGATCCACGACCTAGGTTGAGTTTATGACTAATCATGGCGTGAGTTTGGTCGGGCAACATGTCTCTTGACTTGTGGTGTGTAGGTGTGGAACTCGGAGGCGGTGGTCGACGGTGAGGTGAAGGCCAAGTAAAGATGTGTCGTGCCGATGGACCCAGAGCGGTGAAAGACGAACTTGAGGCTTGGACTGACGGACTAGGAGGTCAGATGACCAGCCGCGGTGACTAACATCTGGGACATCGATACACGCTTAGACTAATTTCAATAATTCCCAATGCACGCTGAAAGAGAACAGAGGTGTTATCAGGAGATCGTGGATGAAGGATTTCTGAATAATCACAAATAGAGAGTGTTATCAGGTGATCGTGCATCATGGATTCATGAACCGCAAACAGATTAAAGACGACGACTAATCTTGTGCAGGTCTCAACAATCTTACCAAACCATCGTTTCAAATGGAGACGGTAGTTACAAATTATGAAATTCTTGATGTAAAATGCAAGAACCACGTACATATAAGATGATGCTAAAAACTTAAGACACTGCAATCTTTTTGCTTAACTGTGCCGTATTTTTGCTTGTCCATGACTAAATCAAAACGTCACGTAAAGCCAAATTTCTTGTAGCGCGTACAAGCTCTCTTACGACATACGCGTATCCTGCTCCGGCCGCCCACCTCTGCCCTGCGTATTCGCCGGCCGTGTACTACCACTACCAGACTAGCGATCATTCCTGTCGGCCGAAAACCGTCAGGAATATACACAAAACCGTTAGGAATTTAGTTCCTGACGGGCAGCCGTCAGGAACACACCGTCAGGAACGACACGACAGGAAAAAAGCGAACTCCTGACGGTCGCCCGTCAGGAAATAATTCCTGACGGCGGTTCTTGACGGCTCCCGGTTCTCCGCCGAATCCAATTTACTGTCAGCCTGACCAACAGGAATTCCCGTCAGGAATCGCAAACCGACAGGAATCTTTGCAAATCCCTGTCGTAGCAGCCATCAGGAGACACATGGTAACAGTATAAAAAAATCTTATTTCCTATCACCCTGCCGTCAGGAAAATAATGACAGGAATCAAGATCATGCTCACAACCATCCATTTTGATTCCAAAAAAATAAAAAATATTACCACTTGCATTTGGCATCACAGGCACAAATTTACACACACATTCTAAATTCAAATTACCATTACATTTGAAACTGGTTCATAAGTCCAAATTCACCATATTGCTCGAGAGTCTAGACTTAAGTAGTATTACATGCCAGCTAAGTTCAAGAGGCAAGACTTCAGCAAGTCTAGCTGCTAACATGCCAACTAAATAACAGAGAGGCCTTTTCACTCTCTGAAATCTACATACTAGATATATGACTGCACAAAAGAGGTCAGCTTACTTCAACATAAGCAATTCAACATGGAGCTTCACCATATATACTCCAACTGCATAAAAGAAGTCGACTTTACTACAAAAGAAGCAAGTCAACTTGGAGCAGAACCAGCGTTGTCTTCATTCTCTTCAATGCCATTGCTCTCTTGATCACCAGAACCAGCACCTCCAGCATGTGATGACTCTGTGCCCTACAAAGTGATGGAACAGTAAAGACACCACATGTCAACTCAAGTCCAGGTGATATAATTTGAATAAGCTAAACAATTTTAGCATCAGCGAGACCTTAAGCTAAACATTTTTGAATAAGTGAATGAAATGAGATATTTTCTCCAATTCCTCTTGTAGAACAAAGAAAAACTACAACAAGACAGACATGATTATAGATCTGTTCAATTGGTGGCATAGAAACATTTGCATTTGCATTTGCATTGACTGATTGCAGGATGTCTGTAATTTCTGCTAGTAATTCCATGTTCAGCTTGTCAAAAATTTCCTAAAACACACAAGATGATTAGAGAACATTTTGAAGCAACTGATAATGTACATATAATATGTCAATTAGCTCAAATACCTTCATATGTTTGGTTAGTACAAGTCCAATATTGTTGTTCCGAGCGTTCTGCTCCAACTGTGCATTCCTTCTCAGAAGATATTGATAAGACATTGAATTTGCTTGGCTTGCTGTGTTTGTCCTTCTAGTAGATCCTTTCATCTCAGCTTTCCTTATAGCACCATTTGCTATTGGCACACGACCATGAGCTAAGCCACGGCCACTATTTTTGTATAGCACAATAGGATCAAGCTGTGCATCACTTCTGCGCTGCTCAGAATCATCTGGATGTTCAACCTCAAGAGCAGCAAAGTAATCATCCTATAAAACAAACAAGTTCATGTTACCCTTCATATCATGCTACAGAACCTTAGATATTTAAAAATGAAGTGGAACATACAACACGCTGCTCTTGAGGTTTTGTGTTTCGTTTTTATATGTATCTCAGTTTGCTAGTGGGCCCCGGAAAATGAGCGCGGGATATCTCCGCGCCAACTTCGTTTTCTCCCGCGTCTGCTCCAATTTGCACCTGGGAATAATTCCTGTGGGCATGGAAGCCGACGGGAATTTAAGTTCCTGTCGGTTTAGACAGCCCGACAGAAATCTATATGAGCCCCTGACGGTTATATTTATTTCCTGACGGCTCTTCGAAACCGATAGGAAATATCTGTATGATTTCCGTCGGTTTTTAGGTGCCGACAGGATTTATTCCTTATTTCCGTCGGTTTTTACGAAACCGTTAGTATTTAATTCGACCAACAGCAATTATTGCTGGTCTGGTAGCGTACGTACCACTACTTCCACGGACGTCGCCTTGATATTTCGACGGCCAGCATGCATCACACTCGATCGTGATAGGCAATTAAGGTAGTCACTAGTTCTCCAGAAGGCAACTTGCTGGCATGAGTCGTCCTCCTCAGTCTCCACTCTACTAGTACTGTTACACAAATTATAAATTGCTTTGACTTTTTTTTAATATATCCATTTTCGTACATATCTAGCTAGATATTATATGTTTAGATACAGCAAGATGGATGAATCGAAAAGATTAAAGTGACTTATAATTTCAAACATATGAAGTACCTAGCGAGCAGATTCAGACTTTATGCATGCATACGTCTCGTCGATGTCGCGTGCGTGTTTTTCGCGAATAGGGCTAACAACCTGTATTTCATTAAGGCTCTATTTAGATTGAAGATGAAAAATTTTTTAAGTGTCACATCGGATGTGTCGGAAGGATGTCAGGAGGGGTTTTTAGAAACTAATAAAAAAAATAAATTATATAGCTCGTCAGGAAACTACAAGACAAATCTATTAAGCATAATTAATCTGTCATTAGCATGTTTGGGTTACTATAGCACTTAAGGCTAATCAAAGAGTAACTAGGCTTAAAAGATTCGTCTCGCGATTTTCAACCAAACTGTGTAATTAGTTTATTTTTTTATGTACATTTAATGTTCTATACATGTGTCCAAAGATTCGATATGATGGTTGAAAAAAATTTTGGGCGAGAAACTAAACAGGGCCTAAGAGGAGGAAAAATTTTACAAAGCAACAACAAGGCAAACCTCTGACGGTGTCGAGAGGCCATCCCCAGCAGCTTGGCAAACGTCTACGAAGAATAGGAACACAACCCTGCAGTGGCGGATCCAGAATGAACTAAGAGGAAGGCTAAATAATATAAGTTAATTTTTTTTCTCGCTCAATCCAGTACACTAAGGTTTTGTTTAGTTCTAAATATTTTTACAAAATAGATATATTAGTATTTTCATTTGTATTTGACAAATATTGTCCGATCATGGACTAACTAGAGTTAAAAGATTCGTCTCGCAAATTACAGGTAAACTGTGTAATTAGTTATTTCTTTTATTTATATTTAGTGCTTCATGCATGTGCTGCAAGATTTGATGTGATGAGAAATCTGAGAAATTTTGCAAAAGATTTTGGGAACTAAACAAGGCCTAATAGATATAGCTAAGATTGATAATGTAATATTGATTCAAAGTGTTCAAAGACAAAGATTCATAAAATAAACATAGAAAAATACCAAAGACATAGAGTTTTTTTACTAAAAAAGAAAACATGTTAAAAAAATTTGAGTCCAAGAGGGGTGCTACAGCCACCCCATCCTCCCCTCGTGCGTCCGCCAATGCAACCCTACACTGAAGTATTACATATCAGTATATAGGAACTTGAACAAGCGACAAGGATCGACGCCCACAACAGACTGACCGAGCCCAGGCTGGAGAAGCAATTTATAATAAATAATACTCCTCCTAAATAAAGCCATGCAATACGATGGATTTGTACTTTTGGGCGTGGCCTCATGCTCGCGTCACGGCCTGCCAGGGATGACGTGACGACGAGCAGGAGCAGGGCAGTGCTCGGTGGGCACGAAGCCACGACCACGAACGCCAGGACTGGGAGACGCCGACGCCGACGCCGACGCCGGGTGTTTGTTTATTTTTCTTTCTTTCTTATCTTTATTTATCTAGCTACTATGTCTACATATATGAATAGAGATATAAAAAAATGTGATAGGTGGATAAAGAGAGAGAATACAGGTAATTGGATAAAAATCTATTTCGAAGAAACAGTCTATTGGAAATATATATTATTTCCTTGTTTAGTATATCCTGGCAAGTGTGGAAATTAACTATCTCATAGTTTGGGTTAAAAGTGCCCTACTGTTCCTATATGGCTTGTATTCAAACCGTTCTCTTTCCAGGTAAGAGAAACACATTTTTTTTGCGTGTTTGAGAAAAAAATAATGGTAATGTTGTTCTCAAGATGAAAACATAAATAGTTGGGTTCCACAAACATACAAGCAGGGGCTTTGTTATGACCTATCAGTAGCTAATACTAGAAAAAAAAATAGGTAGAAATACTTTATTTGATCAAACTTTACTTACAAATTTGAGTAAATTTATTTGGCCAGGAAAAATATTTCAAATTTTATCAACATTTCTTTGAAACACTTATCATTATCAAATATAAATTCAGTTACACTTACAGGTCACTAATAAAACTGACAGTTGTTAGTAATAACCGATACCAACAGATGTAATCATATGCTAGTATACATATTGGAAATTAGATTGTCTTGGCCTTGTTTACTTCCCAAAAAATTTTGCAAAATTTTTCAGATTCCCCGTCACATCAAATCTTTAGACCCATGCATGAAGTATTAAATATATACGAAAATAAAAACTAATTGCACGGTTTGGTCGGAATTGACGAGACGAATCTTTTGAGTCTACTACATGATTGGATAATATTTGTCAAATACAAACGAAAGTGTTACTATTCCTATTTTGTAAAAAATTTTGGAACTAAACAAGGCTCGTCCACCAAATTTACACATATGAAAACTGGATGGTATATACAGTGGCTCGTCCACCAAATTTACACATATGACATATATATGGATGTATATATACAATTATATATAATTTTCTGATGGGAAAAACATTTATTTTGTAATCACACTTGTTCGTTTGAGCTTTTCAATCGAATCTAACAGCCATTCAGTAATATTTTTTTTTTACAAAAAATCAGCTAACAGTACTTTCTGCCATGACTTATCATGCAAACCAAGTATCACGTTCGGTATTTGGGAGTAGGTTCCATGTCGCGGGTGTACGGCTGAGCTGGGATGCCCGGGCATCCCATTCCAGACAAGAACCCACAGAAGAGCGCCCCGGCCAAATGCCCAACACAGTGCACGGCTGCAGGGTCGACGTCGCAGCACGGCAAGCAGCAGCAGCACCTCACGGTGTCATCGCCGTTGCCGAGCACGCACGCGAGACAGTACTCCACGCCGGCGCACTTGGTGCACTGGTACGACCACGGTGCGGCCTTCCGCCCCGCGGTCGTGGCCGTCTTCCCGCACTTGAGACATGTTCGCCGCGGCCGCGCCTCGCTGCTGTTGCCGCCATTCTTCCCTCCCGGCGCCGACGACGGACGGCGCAGGACAAGCTTGGTGTGCTCGTGCAGGTCCGGCGGCGTGGTGATGCTCCTCGGGAGGTTGTTGCAGCAGCGCGGGTGAGCGCTGAAACCGGCGCACTTGCTGTCAGCGCAGCTGTAGGCGACGGTTGGCGTGCCGAGCGGCTGCGCGCAGAGGCTGCACGAGAGGCCGGCGCGGGTGTCGGCGCCCAGGGTGAGGCGGTGCTGCGGGTGCCCGAAGTGACGCTTGAGCGTCCATGGGCGTCGGTAGCAGGCTTCGTGGAGGACGACGGCGCATCCGTCGGGATCCGAGCAGCGATAGGCCGCCGCGCCGGTCTCCACGTTCAGCTTGCACATCCTGCACGGCGACGGCGGGGATTTGTTGCGGTCGACGCGATTAAAGCGTGCGCAGTGCTCGGGGTGGGAGGGGTGGCCATGGCCGTATACTGACAGAAAAGCCCCCATGCGAACAACCGGCTGATGAGCAACGACGCTGGTTAATTGTGTGTGGTACTATGCAGCGATCGAACTAGAGCTGGGCACGAGCACGACTGCACAAACAATCCACGATATATATATATATATATATATACATACGTGTATGTGAAGTGTTGCCATGCAGGACGTATATGATGACTTGGCACTGCACCGATCGAGATGCCTCTCTGCGAATCGACGCGTATATCGTACATATGTTTACCAAGACCTGCTCCACATATACGAAGCTGGGACAGTAAGGCTGAGGCAGGCGCAGAGCAAGCAGTACGTGTGCCCACGAGACAGAAGTTTCTTCCTCGATCTCCTTCACCCAACTTGATGCAGAGTCTAAGACGCGTCGCCTGACCAAAGCGTATAGCTCTCTTACCCCATGAGTGTATAGGTTATGTATCTGTCGGTCATAAATTTAGATCTTTGGACATCAATCATTCTCTCTAATACATTGGCAATATAGAAAGCTAGGATTTTTTGAGGGTTGTGAATTGAATCTCAACTGGCATGGTTAGGTCTTTGGTGGTAGAAACTACTCCTATATATACCAGTGTTGAAGTCCCAACATAGCTCATCAGATCATGCAGGCCCAGATTTCAAGAGCCACTACTACTGTGCAGGTTAGGCGTTGTTTAGATGCACCTAAAAACCCAAAACTTTACAAGATTCTCCATCACATCAAATCTTGCAGCAATTGCATGAAATATTAAATATAGATAAAAAAGATAATTAATTGCACAGTTTACCTGTAAATCACGATACGAATCTTTTAAACCTAGTTACTCTATGATTGGACAATGTTTGTCAAATAAAAACGAAAATGCTACAATATCAAAATTCAAAAAAAAATTAGATGTAAACAAGGGAGAGCGGTCAAATTGGGTTTATATATGGAGGCGGACAGGATGTCTCCATCTCCAATTTAGTGCATGCAATGGCACTTTACGGATTGGACCCAAAAATAGCGAAATTTATTTTAAGTTCGGGGATGCCTGTGAAATCCTTCCAACAGGTAAAGAAAAATTCCTTGCTACTTGGTTTCTTTGAGTTTTTACCGACTAATGCACTTGCTGTGTTAAAATAAGTCCCTCATTCCTTCCAAAAAAAAGGCCCTCAATTCAATCTTTTGTTCAAATTTAAATTCATTTGTTGTAAAGTTTGCTTCTTTTTTTTTTGCTAAAAAGACCCCTTTTTTTGCAAATTTGGTTGTTGAAAGATCGAAAACCCTGCGAAAAAGAACCGGTAAAACCTCCAGTCTGCACTGAAGTCTGAAGCCCTGACCATGTAACACCGTGTTGACCACTGAGCCATCGATCCGTCGATGTCTCGGATGATTGGGAAAAAGCAGTCTTAAAATATACGCGGTCACTTGGCAGCATCTCTTATTTCGGGGTAGCTTCGATGATCCGCTGATCCAGTCCTCTGCCTAGCGATATATGTAGCGGTAGGACAAAGTATATACTCCCTCCCTCCGTGCTCGGAAAACTAGACGTTCTGCAGTCCATCGCTGATTTCGCAAAAGCAGACGTTGTGAGCTTGCAGCGTCCCGCACGGACGAATTTATGCATGACTGATGCAAGAAGAAGATAGTACATACGTAACATACATACACAACGAGAATCTAATATTCTTGTTAGCTTGTTTCTCATCCAAAAACTTTCTATCTATCTCATCAAATCTTTCACATATATATGGAGCATTAAATGTAAATAAAAAAATTAAATACACATCTCAGTTGTGAATCGCGAGACGAATCTTTTAAGCCTAATTAGTCTATGAGTAGTCATAATTCATATAGTAACTCATATATGCTAATAACGGATTAATTAGGTTTAATAATTCCTATTATAAAGGAAGCTTACAAGGAGCTATTCTCGTGATTGCACAGCACGAGCGTCACTAGGGTCGTGCCATCCCACCACCGTGCAAGAGGCGTGCAGGTCTCGGACGTGCCTTCTTCACATGAACTAATGGCAAGCGTCAGGCTCATAAGAACACGACTGAACAAACTGAAACTCTGAAACTGAAAGGTTAAGACTGACAGACTCTGAAACGAAAACGAAAATCAGAGTGATGGTGAACAGCTGGAGTAGATCAACAAGCAATTCCTGCTCAATGTCCAACATTTTTTACACACGGAGTAATAGTCACTAACAAATTTATCTAAAAAAATGCAAGTATACTGCAATATGCACCTCGCTCCAGAAAATCAAAACAAAACAAATCTGTTTAATACGATTTTCCTTCTTTGGTGATAAATACAATCGTCAGCTACTCGAGGCCGAGGTTCACCGTCATGGACAGATAATATGCTAAAAAAAAAGAGGACAGATAAGAGCTAGGAAGCTACACCTGCTGTTTTGCATGCACCGCGGAGGTGTGCCTGTATGGGTATTTTGGCGCATACAGCACCCGGTGCCATCAGAGATTCAGAGTCGGCGTGCTTGCTGTGAACAACGGCCAAGGACAGCCTGTTATCTGCAGGTCTGAGCTTAGAATGCCGGGTGCAAATCAATGCAGTAGTTGAGTCGACCGCACTGGAAGTGGTAGGGAGACTTTGTTTTACTGAAGGTGCGATTGCAGTGATATCTTTGCCGCTTGTTCTGTCATCGAAATCCTGGTTGCATGCAAATCAGTACACCTGCACTGGAAACAAGAAACAAAACAACAGTGGACTCTGCCTTAGAAACTATATGTAGGAATATAACAAGATAGTTGGAGAGAGGTGATAGATGGAGGAGCACACGCACCTCAATTACTCTGAGAACCACCACCGCACAAGGGAAGGAACCGCTTCACGTAATTCTTCATTTGGGGTTCTGTTGCTGCGGGTATCCTTTTCTCTGGAATTGGAGAGACAAAGTCGAAGTACTCCCCACCTTCCCCGCAACATCTCTGCAGGTCGGGGCAGCCCCTTATGTCCAGGGATCTGAGGGCCGGGAGCCGCTGGAGGAGAACCTGCGGAAATTTATCTATCCCAGGACAAAAACTGATCTTCAATCGCTCAAGAGAAGTGAGGCCATCCATCCCGCCAGGCAGCGCTTTCAGTTCATTGCAGCACCCCAGGCTGAGATGGCTCAACTTTGGCAGACCTCCAAGGTTTGAAGGCAGCGCCACCAAACTTCCGCACAAATCAATCCTTAGTTTCCCAAGTGAAGTGGGCAGTTTCGGAATCTCCAGCAAACTAGCACATTCATTTATTACTAACCTTTCCAACTGGGGCAGAGGAAGGATTTCCTCGGATGATGAGCCCTTCCCCTCCAGTTTGTTGCAGAATGCAATATCCAGAGATCGAAGGCTAACCAAGCATCTGAACTCCTCTACTGGCCAGTGCAAAATATTGTTGCATGACCAGATTTTCAAATCTTCCACGAAGGCCAGGCAATCCCCAAGCCCAAGTTGCAATTTGGATGAGTTGAACACTGATATGAAGCCATTGTCATTCCATACACACAAACTTCTCAGGGAGTCTAGCAGAGGTCTTTGGCTTTGGTTTTCATGATCCTTTGCAGGTAGCACCATGTCTACCTGCATCCCAATGTACAAGCGGACAAGAGATGGAGAAGATCCCAAAGGGATGCTCATAGGAACAAGACCTTCTACAGGCTTACTGACACAATGTAGAGAAGTGAGAGCAGGGCTTTCTGGAAGAGTTGCAATTTTGTTACAGTCATAGATGTTCAGCTCTTCCAGCTGGGGAAACACCACCAAGCTATTTGGCTCTCCTGCACTATTTTCTGCCCATCTCTCCAACTCCGGCAATCCCACCAACCACATCGTCTTTAACTTTGGAAAAATTGCTAGAGAGGAATTATGCCGTGTAGCTTCCATGTCATTGTTCTTACATAATGCAGACAGGCTGTCCATGCGGCGTAAACACAATTTCTCAAGAGAGGACGACAACCACACTAATGGCAGATCCTTACATCTTGGGCAGTTAGAAATATATAGTTCTCTTAAACACTGGAACATTTGTGGATTTCTCATCCATTGCGAGATGGATAGGCCAGGATACTCTTGTAGACCCAATGTTTTGAGCTCAGCATGAGGAACAAGAGATTCAAGTACTTCTTCCTCATTATTATTGATGACCTCATCATGCAATGGATTGGGAATGTATATTCTGTTAGGGCCCCAATTCAAAACCAGTTCAGTTAGGTTCTTTTTCTCATGGAGATTGACCTTTGACCCACTCTTTACTTTCCTTAAGTTGAACAGTTCCAACCTATATCCAAGCTGTCTCAGGTCTTTGAGCTCCTCAATACCAAAGCCATCTCTATAGTCCACAATAAATTTCGTAAGTGTGCAGAGGTTGTGTAGCAGACTAAGTTTTGGAGGCATCCGCTTCAATCTATCACATCCCATTAGACAAATGTGGGTGAGCTTGCTCATAGTTTGCATGCCTTCCGGTAAAATCTCTAGCTCCCGACAATGATTGAGAATCAATGATTGCAAATTATACAACATACAAACTGAAGTCGGCAATCTAACAACTCCTGACCTAGAAAGATCAAGATATCTTAAATGTGCTGTATCTATGAGTTTTATATGGATAACAGATCGGTTTCCCCAACATAGTGCTCTTAATGATGTTAGTTTTAACTTCTTAAGTGCCTTCAAATCTGATTTACTCAGGGGTTCTGACTGAGTTAATAAAGTGCGGATAGGAGATGAGTTTTCCATCAATCTGGTGATATTTTGTTTCGGATTAGACCATGGCAACTGGATGTGACGTACATTGTTTATAAAAGTTTTCTGCGGAATCAACTCTGCTTCAACAGCACACTCATCTGTTGTCTCTTGTGCTAAGTCATGCATTAAATCATGCATTTTACATATAATTTTCTTGGGTGGAGCGAAATTATATTCATCAAATATCTCCACATTCACATCTTGAATAAATGACCTCCACACCAACTCGTTGAATATAAATTCACCTTTCTGCACCAAATGTGTTGTTCCCTCTGCATGAATAAAATTGTTTGCCATCCATAGTTGGATTAACTTATCCTTATCCATCCCATAGTCCTTAGGGAATACTGCACAAAAGGCAAAGCATTGCTTCATTTCGGATGACAAGTGCATGTAGCTCAATTTTAGAATGGACAGTACTTCATCTTTGCCAACCCTTTCATCCTTTGCGATGGCCTCCCATTCCTTGGTTTGATGTTTGGAACTCATCAAGCCACCCATTGTCTTCAAAGCAAGAGGTAGTCCCTTGCATCTGTTAACAATAAATTTACCGATCTGAATAAACTCTGCTTGCTTTTGCACACCTTTACTAAATGCTCTCTTTGAGAACAACTCCCATGAATCATCATCATTAAGGCACGATAATTCATGGGGCGAGAGGGTGCCCATTATAGAGGCAACCTTTTGGCTCCGACTTGTGACAACTATCATGCTTCCCAATCCAGCATTAGAAGAACATAACAGTGGCTTCAGGTGGTCCTCCCACTTCTGTTGCTCTTCATTCCACACATCGTCAAGAACAAGTAGGAACCTTTTCCGGCCAACAACTTCCTGCAGCTTCCCTCTCAACAGTTCTATGGTGTCAGGCAGGTCACATCTTGCATTTGTAGCCAGTTCTATGATGGATCTCACAACAGCAGTAGTTTCAATGTTGTCTGAGACACAGTGCCACATCTTCAACTCAAAGTGCTTCTGAACTTTGTGGTCATTGAACACCATCTTAGCCAGTGTGGTCTTGCCCAAACTTCCCATTCCAATGATGGGCAGAACCTGCACATTCCTCTGATCTTGCTGGTCCAGTAACAGCTTCACCACGACTTCCTTGTCGTTGTCTCTTCCAAATATATCTGCAGACTCATCAAGTGCAGAGTGTGTCTGCCGATACAGAGCTTGCTGTGTCGCCACTGGCTCCCTCTGCAGCAGACCAAATTTCTTCATATCCTCCACCAGCTTGTGGATCTTGTCCAGGACGTTCTTGAGGTCCCTGCTCGCTTTATGACGGAACACCAGTGGATTCCTGGAGGTGAAGTAGTCAAGTACCTTGCTCGTTGCCGACCGAAGGCTCAGGGCCTCGCGGCGCAGCGCCTCGTACTGGAAGTCGTCGAGGACGTCGTCAGCCTGGTACGCGGCGGCCCTGAGCTCCTTCATCCACACCTTGACGGCGCGGCCGGCCTCGGTCTCCGCCTCGGCCTTCACCTCGGCGTCGGCCAGCAGGGACTGCACGTACAGCAGCTTGAGCTCCAGGTCTCGGCGGTCGCCGTCGACGCCCCACATGCGGGTGACCTTCTGAACGAGCGCGTCGGCGGCCTTGCCGACAACGCCGCGCACCACAGGGAGGAGCAGCGACTCAGCCATGGGCGTTGCCCTTGCCGGGATGGCTCTCAGCCTCTCACTTGTCTGCAAGCTGTGCGCGCGATGTGGACTGCGAGATTGCGAGAGACAGTGACACAGTGGGGAGTGCTGGTGGCGCAAGCTGGAAGGAAGACGAAGGGGAGTGGGTTTGTGAGAGAAGAAGGAATCAGTCCCTTTGTCGTCAACGTCAACGAGCGCGTACTCCTAGCTTACGCCCTAAAAATTTTTTTGTTGTCATATCAAATGTGACGAAAGAATGCCGGAATGGATTTTTAAAAACTAATAAAAAACAAATTACATAGCTCGTCTGAAAACTACAAGACAAATCTATTAAGCATTATTAATTTGCATTAGCACATATGGGTTAGTGTAGCACTTAAGGCTAATCATAGACTAACTAGGCTTAAAAGATTCGTCTCGTGATTTTTAACCAAACTGTATAATTAGTTTATTTTTTATCTACATTTAATGTTCTATACATGTGTTCAAAGGTTCGATGGGATAGATAAAAATTTTTTAGGTGAGAAACTAAACAGAGCCTTAGCTAGTGTGCCTTTTAAATAAAATAATACAAAAACTAAAATAAAATCGCTAGTGCGCATGCCACCTGCAACTTTGTACAGGCCTTGTTCTAGAAGTAGCCAAAAATTTTTAAGATTCTCGATCACATCAAATCATACAACATATATATATATATAATATTAAATAAAGAAAAAATAAAAATTAATTACACAGTTTATCTATAAATTGCGAGATGAGTCTTTTAAGCCTAGTTAGTCTATAATTGGATAATATTTGTCAAATAAAAACGAAAATGCTACAGTGTCCCAACACAAAAAATTTTGGGAACTAAACAAGGCCTTAAAATGTTTGCAGCCAAAAGGTTATCAACTACAACATTGCTCCATATCTAATTTTCAGATCTAGTTTAGTTCTCATATCTTATTTTCATATCTGCTCTCAACTTTTTTGGCCACCAGAATAACTTTAAATTGAAAGGATTTTCATATATAAGTTGTCCCTAAAATTTCTTCATTTCTTGGGTTATTTGCGTATTTCCTGTATTAATTCATATATAGAAAAGGAAAAGCAAAGAAAGCCCTGTCGGTGACTATTTAGGCAGGCCAGCTGCAGCTAAGTCAAGGTAGAACAGAGCACGCGAACAATAGAGTAGACCCTAAGAGCTGGCAGTATCATGTGTAAAGAACGTTACAAAAAATAAAACGTCTACCTTCTACTGGGATGATGCAGTTTTTTTCTGCCAATCTTGCGCTATCTGCAACTTATTCTGGTTGAGCATCAAAATACCTTATGAAAAGACCCCTGCAATAATGCAATCTATTTTGAGTAAGCAAGGCACAACTTTCGTATAAACCATCCACACCATGCTCATATTTCATATACCACAACAGCACATCTCGATATGTACAATCATCTTTCATCAGAATGGCACATCTACTTCAATGATGAAAGATGACTAGAAAATAAAGAGAAGCAACTCCATTTACAAGCTTACTATGCATCACCTGCAGCAAACAAAACCAAACCGTTTGCCAGATGACTAAATAAGGACCACTGATGCTAAACAAGCAAAAGGTGGGGAAAGAAACAACAGGCGCATCATGATACTGAAGCCCTACAACGACATGTACATAGGTTGCTTTCCTGCCATAAATTTGGATTGTCTGCACGACAAGCTGGGACCGGGCGGGGCAGGGCGGGGCTGGAGCCCTGTTAGTTGAGTCGACCACACCAAGAGGACCTCAATTTACCGCAGGTGTGGTTGCAAGATTATCTACTATGGTCCTCTAACAACGCAAGAATGTCTTCATCGCTTGTTCCACTGTCGATTGCATACTGTAATGCTGTCCTACCATCTCGATCCATGGCTTGTGAATCAGCCCCTCTGCATACAAACGAAAAAAGAAAATGAGACTTAGTGTTTGCATTTGTGCCGCTATGCTGGATCATTTCAGTCTTCCTGCCCATAAAGAAAAGTAGAAAGCACATTTCGCTAAACAAAACAGAGTTCCGATAATGATTATATAGTATTATACTAGTAGTGATTCGAATAAACCTTGTAGACAAATCAAACATGTAGTCCAAGATCAAATTCCAGAGTAATCAGGTTCTTTGCATACCTGGAGAGGAGAAGCTTTGCATGCTGATGTCTTCCTTTCAAAATGCAGTGATGAAGGGGTGTCCGACCCCTAGAATCATTCATATTTACACTAGCACCATACTGCAAAAGTAATTCAACCATCCCAACATCTGCAACACGGCATGCAAGATGGAACAAGGAGAGACCTTCACAAGTGTCCTCCATGTCATCTGTGCGTGAACTCGTGCTTGCAGGGGAAAGGGGCTCTCGAGGAGAAATCTTGTCATGTGAATTGCAATCGAAAAATCTGGGACTTCCATCATGTGGTGAAGCCGGTTGCTCTTGCTGAAGTGCTTTTCCAAGAGTCAAAAATGGGCTAGAAGGCATCTCTCCATAAACTAAATTTACATTGGGACGCGATCTCACAATGAGACTGTATGCTGCTTTCTTGTCATTTGCAGCTACACTATTCCACATCTGCTGAGCTAGCTGATTCTCATCCATGCTATGGTTCCGTATGAATTCTTTGTTTACATACTGCAATATTTACACCAAAAAGATTAAAGAAAAATCAGCAACCAAATTAGGATATATGACACTAAATATATGTTCAAACTGAAGATCTTCAAATAGGCCAATAAATACACGCATTGAACCATGTTTAACGTTATACATATTCTAGTTCATGAAGTGTTGTTTTCAGATGGATTCATGGGCATGTGATCATGGATGAGCATTGGGTAGTGCCTAAAGTAATTTCTTATGAAACTTCAAGAATCTTGCCAAGAATGCTCCTCCAGTCACTGCTAAATGTCAGAATGCATCATGTCCAGACACATATTTTGCCACCAATTTCTACTGTAATATATTTTTTAAAACCAAAAGAAACATTATAAAAAGCTAGTTTTGAGACAAGCTTATTTGTACTATTTCTGCATGGTCTATTTAATATAATTAAATATATGAGTAAAATTCACAGTGACCTTTAAACTTGTCATGTGCCATCGACGTCCAGCAACTTATAAATTGCCTTTTTTTGGAGCCCTAATCTTGAAGGTACTTAAAAAGGTTATGTGCCTAAAACTGCAATTTGTAAGTTGGTGGAGCTGACAAGGGTCGACCGTATATTTCACTCTAAATATATATTTGGACAAAGTTCGAATGGTTTGAGTGAACACATTCTTGGATGGAATTTTTTTTCTTGATTGGCGAGAGTATTGATCAAAATACCAAGAAAAATACTACCATGAGTACATCATCAGTGTTAGTAGTTTGCAGGACGAACTATTATTTTTTCTTTTCCTTTTGATAATTACTCCCTCCGTTCTAAACTATAAGTCATTTTGGTTTTTTTAGGTACGTAGCTTTTGTTACATATCTATATGGATGTGATGTCTAGATACATAGTAAAAACTATGTATCTAGAAAAGCTGTAACAAATTACAATTTGAAACGGAGGGAGTAGTTTCAACTCAATAACATCATGAAGAGTAAATTATCTAGTTCACATATACCATATATAAGTGCAGATCTGGTGCCCAGGGGGGTTGGCGCCCTCATTAGCTAAATACTATGTTGCAGTGTTTTAAAAATCATCACAAAAATCATGTAGTACACATGAAGTTAAGTATAGCTGCAAAAAAAAATCAGTTTGAAATTCATCCTAGATGCCAAGAAACAAAATAGACAAGCAATCAACCTGGCACCGTTCATCATGTGCTGGCAGTGACACTTCTGTGTTTTTAATCTCAGCATCAAAGATGCCGGGGTGGCAAAGCTAGGTTGTCTTTTGCGCGAGAGTCGCCTTGTACTAAGTCCGCTAGGCGGGGATAAGCTAATTGTAAGATCATTTGCCCCCCTAGGGCGCCACCTCGTGGCGTGTCGTTGAAAATAATCTATTTCTGGATCTTAATACAATGATGCGCAAACCTTTTGCGTATTCGAGAAAAAAACTCAGCATCAAAGACGAATTTCAATATGAATTGTTGCAGCTACACTTAAACTTTAGGTGTACTGCATATATGATTGTTGTGATGATTTTTGAAACATTGTAACATGATATTTTAGCTAACAAGGGTGCCATATGATTTTCCACATATATAATGTAAAAGGAATCCATACAGTGGGTCTCAATTTATGAGGAAAAAAGGTGGTGAGCATATTGGCTGATAAAACAAAATAAAACCATTCAATCAACTCTCAGCTACAAGAGCATGTTGTCTCTACAAAAGTCTATGCAGGGCTTGACATTAACATTCTTGATTCATTTGAGGTCTGGGTTCTATGATCATGGAGTAGGGTTCATGTGTGAAACACTACATAGCATTGGGTGAGATTTTCTTAGCAAGGTATGCAGAGAGTTTCCTTGCTTGATAATCTTTACGCAATGAGATAGGCATGCTAATTGTGTGATCTGGGAGCAACAGAGCCTTTAAAAAACCGTTTACTAACTAGAGAACTCCAGTCCAAACATGGGTAGTGCCAATTAGGATGTGCTGCCAGCTCTGGACATTCCTTCTGTTGATCCAATTCTTTACTCTTGCATATAATAAGAGGAGTCATATTTGTGCAACCATTCTTCGCCATGGAGACTCTTCGAGACAATTTGGTTTAGCACCCCATCCATTGCTAAAGAACAAAGGAATACAAGCAGTTGTGAATGTAGTGAATACCTTGGCATGAATAAACTTCTCCTTGGCAGAGAATACATCTTTGTGTTTAGGCTTGCTAACAGAGAGGTATTGTGATGTGTCTGATCCATCAGCACTGCAAAAGAAACAATGTTGCGAGTTTGTTACCTGGAGAGCAATAGAGAAGACATTGAATTACTGCATAAAGACAATCAAAACAGATATAATATATATACATTACCTTGAATTATCATCTGGCAACATCTCTTCCCAAATATTGTTGACAAACATGTTGCCTAATGACTGAAAGAGATTGATTACAGATGGCTCCCAAACTCTGACATCAAGTGTCAGAGATCTTACCTGAAATAAGATGCGTGTGTTTAGGCTACTATTCTATCAAAACAGACATACAATTATCCTAAGTTAGCAATACAAAAATGATATCAGCTATAAGAAACCCTATTTACAGAATTTGAAAAAATAATTGTTTTGGCGACGGGTTTATATTTTAGATTCTTTAGCAAATTAAGTTTTGACACTCTTTTTTTGGGCAAAAGTAATCATGTTTCATTTCCTTCTCTATGCAAAACATGTTTTGTAGCTTTAGGTGTAGCTGTCATTGTGATAGCACCACTGCACCAAAGCCTAATTTATTTGATATCATGCACACACTGAAACAACCTCTAGACTTTAAAGAATAAACGAATGCAGAAATCAATCTATGTGCATGAACATCAAGAGAAACAAGCGTCTATCAAAAAGAATTAACAGTTAAAAGTTTTGTGGTTACCTTTGATATATGAACTCCGAGATTTCTGTGCACCCCAGAACACTCTATGCATAGAAGTGCACCAAGGTTTAATGATGCCCAATCAGGTTCTGAAGCACCACAGTCAGCACACATATTATTGCCATCAACTTTCCTAAGCAAGTCAATTGGTTTTTCAGGTTTCACGCTGGTTCTGTGATGATGTGTGCCTCTGACATCATGCTGCCCATTTCCAGAGTACTTCTCCAGTACTAAATCATCGATTGTGGAAGGTTCAAATTCCACTGAACTTGTAAAGGAGCTTCCATCACTGGTACTCCTATCATGTCCACTGCCCTTAGGGCTTGACAGAAAACACTGAAACAGAATAGCCAAGTATTGTAAACTGAATATTCCAGAATACATGCAATTCAAACAGAGGCCATCCATTACTAACCTGTTCTGGGGATTGTGAGCTCAGTAAAGAGGCAATAACACCAGTTATCTTTTCAATCCAATCCATCTGATCTACTGCACTCTCTGCCTGCATAAATAACAGATGTGTTCGTGAAGTATGAAAGTCTTAGCCATATTCAATAAGACAGACTGCTCCATAAACTTGTGCTATACCTGCAATGTGTAGATCTTTGTGGGTGAAATAATTCTGAAACAGAACCTCAGATCTGATTGCTCAGCATCAACTTTAATGGTTGATGTCAACAAATTTACAGTATGCCGTGCAACAGACTTTTCATCATGTATAATACCATGGTAATGAGAAGAGAACAATCTGCTCAACAACCCAGAACCATGTTCAGGGGGGTTAACGCTTCTCTGCATGGAGCAACCAGCCTATATGATCAAAGGCAAATAGTTGAGAAAGTATCTGAACTAAAATATATCATGCATCATGGAACAAAATATTATGCCAACTCAATGAGCATTTCAACACTGAATGTTACAATGGAGACCTACAGGTGGCCTAGTAATTTGTTTTCGATAGTAGTACAACATTCCTCGACTATCAAGTACGAAGAACCTTCTTTTCCAGTCGGCTCTCAAGTTTGAAGATCTTTTCGAAAGATAACCTTGACGAATGGTCTGAACCTGGAAGTAGTACAACACCAATTTAACTCTTTTTCAAACTGTAAACCTGCTTTGTATCTCCAGTGTATTAGTATCATACCTTGCCTTTTGAAGTTGACTGCATAACTGCCTCGATCTGTTTATGTGAACTTCTGCCAATTGTCTGTATTCCATCACCATTATAAGAATCATTCAAACCATTTATAGAAGACCGACTTTCCCGGTCTATCTGCCTTTTGTACTCATGCATCCTCTCTACAAGAGAAGCTTGTTCCTTGTTTGCTCTTTCTCTTGATTGCTGTGCATAAGCAAGAACCTGAAGAAGAATTTAAAAACAGGTCGAAGGAAAACTTTATTGTCAATATTTATGAGTAGTTTAAGTAGAAGAAAAGAAACATTGAAGAAACAAGCAAAACTGTGCTGCATCTTAATGAAGCAAATGCAGAAACAAACAAATCTCAGTAAGCATGGCTGGTTGACATAACAAAATTTTTGGCTATAATGCCAGTAACAAAACAAGAAAATGCAAAATAGAGCAACAGAGTTGATTAATGAGGTAAATACTAGCCGATAAGCCATCTAGATAATATTATCGCAAGCCAAAATGAACAGAGCCTTTTGTTATAGAACTGATCCATATAATAGAATTCCATTCTAATTCAAAAAAAAGTGGCAATTCATAGTTAATTGGAGATAACTCAGTCCAATTATTTTCTCGTAATAATCAAGATCATCATCAGTATATATAAAAGTTACTGCAAAGTTGCACTGAGAACTGGACTCATGCGAAGATCACCTGTCCCAACTAGTGAATTGAAAGCAGAAATGCAGGGTGCTACTAGTTACATGTTAAGATATGTAACTACTAGAGCAAAGCATTAACACCATAATACACAGGGAAATGGTTTAAGAGTTACCTGATTAATATATGGCTCCATTTGATGCAATAGTTCATATCCCTGACAAACAGCAATTGATAGGATTAATCTCACTCATGCATAACATAGCTACACCACAAGGTAAAATATGTAAGGAGGTACTTGTTTAAAATATCGAAGATGTGAGTCCATTGTCGCACTAACAGCCTCCAAAAATTCAAATCTCTTCTTTGCCTCAACATGAGAAAGTGAAGTGACCTGAAAAATTAACATGGATATGACAAACAATGCCATGCTAAGCATATAAGCTTAGAAACCAAGGAGCAAAGAAAGGACAATGCAAACTGTACCAGGTTGAAACGAGCTTGCTCAAATGAAGATCTAGCACTGTGAAGCTCCTGGTTATTACCAAATGCTATTTAGTTAAGGGGGAGGGAGAGATGTCTTAATTTGTATTAACACTGTAAAATGTTGAATAAGAATGGTTTTTACATCTTCAATTGCCGTTGTTATGTCTGGTCGGGTACCTTTCTTCAATGATAGGTACTTCTCACGAATCTATAATAAAACCAATCAGTTCACAAGTTAAGAGCATACTCTCTCTTAGAAATTTAGCAAGCAATAATATTACAATTATGCAGCAAAGCAAGTATGGCAGAAAAATATGAAAGAATACAAACTATCAGAAAAATAACAGAAACATAGCGAAAACATCGAGTAATGAACAGTTCTAAATTTTGATCAGGTGTCTCGTTATCAATCACTAAACAGACGGCATAGAAATCACATGTACATGTTATGCCCAGGCAGAAACTTGTCGAATTCCACAAATTTGATGGGTGAGGAAAGAGGAAGCTTTTGCTGTTATCTATGAAACGACACAAACAGAAAATAAATCACACACAAGGAACAACATATAATAAGATAGCTTACCTGGTCATATAAGAGGCTAGCCTTGTCAAAGCGCTTATGAGCATCCTGAAAATGTGTTGAACAGAGCACTATATCATTCAATTATTCTCAATGTGGATTTTCACGATTTTGTATTAATGGGAAATAATACTAGTACCTTCACATCATGCAAATCAATGTCAACAAAATTTAGTAATCTGTCATTTAACATGTGCTCGACCTGTCAGGAAACCAAATCAGAAATTAGAGCAGGTAAATTACTAAAAATTAGATGTGTCATGGCATGATAAAAATTAGACTTTCAATAAGGGAACATCAAATATCACATTCCACCCTAATCTTATGACTTTGTAGTTTCAACATGAAATGATTCTTGGGAGACCAAATTCTTACATAAGGTGCATGTTCAGAAGAAAAGAGAAAAAGGTATAAGAAACGTAAAGTATAATGATATTCCTCGCCATAAAATACCATCTGGTAACTCACATTGACATGTTGATATTTCAGTAACAGACTACAAAGGGATGTTTCAAGGTGCAATCACTTTCAGGCCTTCCTTGTATAAGTGTCTCATAATGAGGAAAAACAAGAATTTGGCCTAAGTAATGCATATAATCACATTCTAAATAAGAAATGCACTACCTGGGAGCGAAGGACTTCCTTGTATGTTCCAATTTCTCTTAAGGCAATTGTAAATTTGGTCATTACAGGCCCTGGATAGGAGATGAAAATTCAATATGCTCAATAGAGGAACTAACCACAATGAGCTCAGCTCTACTCTTATGTGTGGAAAGAGTAATAAAGAAATGAGAAACAAGTAATATAAGTACGTTGAAATATGAAAGCAATTAAAAGAAACAGTAAAATACTAAAGAATTGAACATTTTTTTTTCATGGACGAAGATATGGTGGCAAGAACGATTAAGCAAAACAAAAAAAAAGTCTTGCCGCATACTTGCATGATAAGTTTATAAGTGCTGCTAGGAAAAGAAGACAAAGAAAATAACATGACTAACCACCAAAAGCAACACTAATTGGATCATTGTGGCCTCCTCCAAATGTTTCAAGTGAGCTGGCAAATGCAATATCTCCATCGTATGCTTCCCCTAGCCCTTCACTGAAACAAGAGGGCACATGGCGCAGGGGAGTGAATTGCAGCTCAACCATACTCTGTGTAAGAAAATAAATGCATGGGCAATGAATGGTCACTTACGTATACTTACGGCAACCTTTATGGAACTTCAAACATCTCTCTCTCAGCAATTCAGCACTCTCCTCAAGTGATTGTATCTGTTTTCAGGAGAACAGAAAGGTGCATACAATTAGTCATCAATCAAAGGAAGCAAAGCTTCATTCATGAAAGCAACCAGTAAGAAAATATGTTTCTTCCATATTAATAAGTTACGCTTGAATGTAAGACATATAAGTTATCCAAATGCCTTCTAGATTGGACAGCTCATAAAATATCTCCTTGAAGAAGCACTTTTTACACTATGTTCAGAATTGAAAAGTTTAAACGTGCTGTGCAAGTTCATTAACACACTCAAGAAAAATGGGCGATCTCTGATTTCATTTTAAAGGCATCAAAACGAACAATCAGGAATATACAAAGCAGGGCTTACCTACTTAGCGAATTTTATGAAATGAAGAGAGAAGAGAGCAAATTATTTACGGAAAATAATGCATGAACAGAAAACAGAAGATTCACCAACAAAACCATTGTGTTAGTTCCATGAATATTGAAAAGCTAAATAGTTGTGCAGTAAGCATGAACTTGGACTGATATGGACAAGTCAGGTGATGTACATTATAACTTATACCAAGAAGCACATTTGTTTTAGTAGCAAATTGAAAACCAACTCCAGAAAACAAAACTAAACTGGTTCAAAGCTGATAGTGTTAACCGGTAACGAGAATCCACATTGTACACCAAACTAGTGCCAGACTGCCAGTGTAAGACAAAAGATACGCAGCAGACAGAGATGTGCCTACAGCCACAGCACTATGCAGCATTAGTTCGTGATGCCCCTTCATCATTAAAAAAGAAGCTAATTTTGAAAAGAAATCGAGCTAATTCCGGACCACTCGTTGTGGTGCCATGGAAGAATCTCAAAATAACGTCAAGGAAGAAAAAACAACCGACTAATTGACAATTCAACAACACGCTGCAATGCAGATGCAGCGCATAAACATACGCGCGCACGGGCACACGTAGTAAAACAAGTAGATGCGACAATACAGAGCGGTCATAAAATAAAATGGAACCACATGCTGCAATGCAGACCTGGCGATCCGCGGAAGGGCAAAATCAGGGGGGACGGAATTACGCTTTCCACGTGCATTCGCAAAACAAATAAACAAACAGATGAGGAGATTCCCGAGCACGCGCGGCGCATCAGCCGTCCAGAGAAGAGAAGCAGCGGCGAGCTAGCTAGCATTAGCAACGCTTTTGCCTTCCCGCAGTCCGCCACGGACCATGTGCAACAGCGCCGCCAAGGATGTAATGAAGAGACAATAAAATTTTGGGAAAGGCGGAGACACGCACGCACGCACTCTCCACGGCACCACGCACGGATCAAACCTGCACCTGCCCAGTGCCCACCGGCCACCGCGGCAGAATCCAGGAGCCGGTACGAATCCAGACAAAGGTGGGCACACGAGACACGCACGCACGGGAAGGCTAGGGGACGGAGATCCGCCGGGATCAGGACGAAGTGCGGCTTCTCACCTGCGTCCGGAACATGGGCGAGTCATCGAGCTTGGAGAAATACATGGCTGCCGCCCGCTGGCACAGTCACCGTCCCCGCAGTCTCGCCACCTCCTCCTACCAGCCCATCCGCCGGCACGCTGCGGGCGCTCCGCCTCGCGCCTGTTCGCCGCCGGCCGCCGGGACCCGCGCCCCCACCCACCGCCGCGCGAAGGTAGGCAGCTTGGGGATCGGTGGAGAAGGTGGTGCGGTGCCCGCGGCCTCCTCGTCGCGGCAGGGCGGGGAAGGGAATGGCGGCGATCTGGGCGCGTGAGGGGGCGGGGGAATTGGTCGGGTGGCTCGGCGAGAAGCGAGGCGAGGAGGCAGGGAGGGAGGGAAAGGGGGGCAGGGCGGGGTGGTGGAATGCGCAAGAGGGGAGGGGAGCCCCAGGAGGGAATAACGGTGCGCTCTCTTTCTCTCTCCTCGTTCCGGGAGGGAAGAAGAAGGGGGGAGGGTGGCAACCGGTAACTTTTTTTTTTTTTTTTTTGAGTAAGGGTGGCAACCGGTAACTGGTGAGGAAGTTAATTAATCTCGGTCCAAATTGTAACGATTAATTAGTCAAGTTAATAAGACTAGTAATTTGGGTCAGGATTGGTGGTGAGGCCGTGACGCAGACACTGTTCAGGAAAATTGTTTTCTGAAAGGAGCAGGCAGGCAGGAAATGCGGAATTTTTTAAAAGAAAATTGAAATGCGCATTTTAAATTCCGTCGTCATCAGAAATGCCATTCTGTTTAATGATGCCGTTCTGTCACCGTTAATTAAAGCGTGGCGGGTCAGGGTCAGTGGCAGCCTGAGAAATGGACCGGTTGGTGATCTGCCAATTCGTCGCTGCTGCGTTAGGAGTTGACGATTGCTGTTTCCCTGCGGGCCTTGTTTGGATTTTTATATTATAATATTTTTATTTTTATTAATAAATATTATTTAATTATGAAGTAATTAGATTTAAAAGATTCGTATCGTGATTTACAGGTAAACTATGTAATTATTTTTTGTTTTTATCTATATTTAATATTCCATACATGTGTTAAAAGATTTGATGTGACGAGAAATCTTAAAAAGTTTAGTTTTTAGGTGAAGTAAACAAGGTCTTACCGTGTGTTTGGTTGGAGAGCGGGGCGAGCTGGGTCGGAGTGAACCCGTTCCCGTGGCTGTTTGGTTGGAGGATGAGAGGGTTGGGTTGGCTCCAGAGTGGAATATTTTTCTTAGATGCGGGTTGGACTCGTCCGTCAAAATCTGGCGGACGGAGCCGCTCCAGCCGGGTTGATGTTGACCAAACACTGAATTCCTTTAACCAAACACTGAACGGAGCCGCTCCGTCCCCAATCCTTCAACCAAACACTAAAACGGGTTGGGTCTGTCTCCAAAATCGAACTGCAACCAAACACTCTTTTAGATTGGCTCCGTCCCCAAAAACTGAGTTGGATCCAATCCAAACGACCCGACCCCCAACCAAACACACGGTTAGTTTATCCCAAAATCTAAAAAGTTTTTAAAATTCTCTATCACACCAAATCTTACGTCATATATATATAACACTAAATATAAATAAAAAATAATTTATTACATAGTTTTTTATAATTTGTAAAATAAATCTTTTAAATTTAATTAATCTAAGATAATTATTACTAAATAAAAATAAAAAGTGATACAATACCAACAAAATTTTTAACTCCTCGAGACCTCGGGATAGAAAGATAGTGCGTCACTGTCGCGTCAACTGGTCGCTGGGCCCGACCATGACGGACCGGAAACACACGACTGTTGCAGTGCTCCTAACGATGGTGAATATACATGAAACATTAAATATGACAGAGAATTTTAAAAAGTTTTGGTCTTTGGCGTGAACTAAACAAGATCTTAGTTCCAAACATTTTTGCACAATAGACATTGTACCACTTTTGTTTGCATTTGACAAATATTGTCCGATTATGAACTAACTAGACTAAAAAAACCGTCTCGTAAATTACAGACAAACTGTATAATTAGTTATTATTTTTATTTATATATAATGCTCCATGCATACGCCGCAAGACTCGACTTGTTATGAAATCTGAACATTTTTGGAAATTTTTTTGGGAACTAAACTAGGCCTAAAACACCGTAGGCCTTGTTTAGGTCCTATTTAAATCTGAAAAGTTTTTAAATTTTGACACTGTAGCACTTTCGTTTGTATTTTTAATACTATGGACTAACTAAGCTCAAAAGATTTGTATTGCAAATTACAGGTGAACTATGCAATTAGTTAATTTTTTGTACATATTTAATGTTCCACACATGTGTCGCAAGATTTGATATGATGGAGAGTCTTGAAAAGTTTTTGGATTTTGGGATGAGTTTGTTACCGTAGCACTTTCGTTTGTATTGACAATTATTGTCCAATCATGAACTAATAGGCTTAAAAGATTTATGAAACTATACAATTAGTTATTTTTTTTATATATTTAATGCTCCATGCATGAGGCCTTGTTTAGTTGGCAAAATTTTGGGTTTTTGGCTACTGTAGCACTTTTGTTTTTATTTGACAAACATTGTTCAATCATAGAGTAACTAGACTCAAAAGATTCATCTCACAAATTACAGGTAAACTGTGCAATTAGTTTTTATTTTCGTCTATATTTAAAGCTCCATGCATGCGACCAAAGATTCGATGTGACGGGGAATCTTGAAATTTTTTGCGAACTAAACAAGGCCTGAGTCCAAAGATTTGATGTCATGGAGAATCTTGAAAAATTTTAGAAATTTTTTAAAACTAAAAGGCCATAGTATATACTCCCGTTGTCCTAAAAAAGAGTATCATTTTTTTTACTTTTAAACATTTTATTTAACCATTTTATTTAACCATTCATCTTATTTAAATTTTTTGTCTAAATATCATCTATTTAGGCCTTGTTTAGTTCCAATTTTTTTTGGAAAATGACCACTATAGCACTTTCATTTGTATATGATAAATATTGTTTAATTATAGACTAATTAGATTTAAAAGTTTTGTCTCGCAAATTACAAGCAAACTGTGTAATTAGTTTTGTTTTCGTTTATATTTAATGTTCTATGCATATGTCTAAAGATTTAATGTGATAGGGAATCTTGACAAACTTTAGGTTTTTGGGAGGAACTAAACAAGGCCTTAGTTATGACTTATATTATTGTTAAATATACTTTAGTAATTTTTATTTATTTTATTATTTATAGAAAATTTTTAAATAAGACGAATGCTCTGATGCCTGAAAAGTAAAAAAAGTTATTTTTTTGGAACGAAAGGAGTACAGTGTTAAACTGTTAATCATATTTCCTGTTCACTTAAATTTATCAGTATAACTTTTCAGCTATGAAATATAGTGTTTTTTTTTCTTATTAGTATAACTTTTCAGCTATGAAATATAGTGTTTTTTCTCGTAATAAATGAGTTTTTTTAGCCAACCCCCAATTATCTGCAGATGATGGGTCACAGCACAGCCGCAGTACGCACGAGATTACCACCTGCTACGGAAAAAAAAGCTACTCATCCCTCTGGGTTGCCGCTGGGGCAGGATTGGGTTGCCGCTGGCTGCCATCACATCATGCGTTGGTTGCCGCCACTCGTCTCGTCTGGTTAGGCCTGTTTAGTTCATAAAATTTTTAAAAATTTTCTGTTATATCAAATATTTGATCGTATGTATAGAGTATTAAATATAGACGAAAATAAAAATTAATTGTATAATTTATCTGTAATTTGTGAGATGAATTTTTTGAGGCTAGTTACTCCATAATTAGACAATGTTTGTCAAATAAAAACAAAAATGCTATAGTAGCTAAAAACCAAAATTTTTACGAACAAAACAAGGCCTTATTACAAGATTACGAGTGGTTGCGCCCACTAATGCGACAGTGATTATGACACAGCCACTCAGTCAGTCTACTCTAATCCCCATGCTGCTACGGCTACTGCTACTCTAGCTAATCCTGAGAGTCCTGACGTTAACACTAGAGAAGACTAGAGGCGCACTCAGCGAGTGTGTGTTTTTAAATACGCAGCATTTTCGTGTACCTCCAACCTGCCCTTGAATTGTGTTGATCTTCCAAGGAAGGACAGACAAATGGGCTACTAGATGGAGATCGGTTAAAAAAAATAATCCAAATTTGTTTTTTAGTTGTGTCTTTTAAATTTGGCGCGTGGGTGGGCCCCGGAAATGCTGGCCTTTTTTCTCGGGCTGCCGCCACGCGGGGCCCCCGCGGACCCGTTCGGAGATTCCGCGGCCCGCTGTGCGCATGATGGCCCGGAACTCCCTCTCGTTCGGTCGTTCCCGCCACCGTCTGCCCAAAAAAATCATCCATCCACACTGCCACTCCTCACATCAAAGATTTTGTCTGGACTCGTCAAATGATGTCCATGATTGCTTGGCCTGGCCTCCCCTAAAACTAAACTAAAAGAATTGCTACTAATCAGCAACACGATTTCGCCAGTTGCCCGTCACTCACTGCTTCATCATCCTCTAATAACCTCTAACAAAAAATGCGCGCGTAAGACTCCTTTTTCCCCGGAGAAGGATTACTTCATGTATAATTATAATTTAATTATCTTGATTTTTTTTGTTGCTTGTGAGAACTGCGTTATCTAGCTGATCCAAGATTGGATTGGATGCCCTCTTTTCTCCTTGCTAAGGCCTTGTTTAGATGCATCCAAAAACCCAAAACTTTACAAGATTCCCCATCACATCGAATCTTGCGGCACATGCATGGAGTATTAAATATAGATAAAAATTAAAACTAATTACACAGTTTGTCTGTAAATCGTGAGACGAATCTTTTAAGCCTAGTTACTCCATGATTGGACAATGTTTGTCAAATAAAAACGAAAATACTACAGTGTCAAAAACCAAAAAGTTTTTGCATCTAAACAAGCCCTAATATATCGCGTCTTCCTAAGACACGAAACATGATCGCTGTCTCCTTGCAAGTTAGATCACGTTTGACGAGACACGGGAAGCTGGCAGCTAAAGAAACAAGAGCAGCAGTACTGCAGTAGCACGCCAGCAGCCAACGAACCAACCACCAGGACCGGAGTGTGGGAACAGAAACATAGACCACCAAACGGAGGAAAATGTCCCTTCTTTTTTCAGCTGTGAGTAAGCCAGTTTCCAGTGTAGTACTCCTACCTTCTTTTTTCAGCCGTCGGTAAGCCAGTTTCAGTGTAGTACTCCTACTTGGCACTCGGCAGTTGAGACCCATCCTTGTCAGGGATTGCGACGCTCAGATCACGGCGTAACGTCGTCCCTGTCACTTGCCCTGTTCGGCTGACCGTAAAAGCAGTTATGTTAATTTGTTGTAAGAGAAAAACACTAATAGCTACTCCGTAGAATTCTGGCCCATAAGTTAAGCAAGAGGAGAGCCGCAGTGCAGAATCCAAGTACAGGTGCTCATAAACCCAAGACCACCTTCGATTCTCATTATCCACTGTTTTTATACGCAGATGAATTTAAGCTGTGCTCTGAACAAAACGAAACAAGAAAGAAAAAAGTTTGCTTTCGTACGCGGAGTAGGCATGTTCATACAGAATTGCTAGCAGTGCCTTTGGCAATGCATAGGGTCAGCTCTCCAGGCTTTGTCGACCTCCCTTTCTTCCTCTCCAATCGCAAGGACATGTCTTCGTCAACTGATTGGTTGCCATGTCTCCGCCGAGACGCAAATCACCCCCCACATTTGCTCCGTCTCTTTTTCTATCACAAAAGGTCTTCAGTTTTTGACATAGATAGGCCTTTGCCTGTGACTTTGTGTCACTTCATGCCCAACCTCAGTAACTCTTGCCCAACCTCAGCAACTCAGCACTTCCAGTGTACAGCATAATCGCCAACTTCTCAACAAATATTTGCCAAATGCTGCGCGTCCTTCCGTTCCCTTCTTCGCAACTTCATAACAATCACAACTGCCTATCTGTCAACCATAGTTCCTGGCACAAGTAGTCCCTACCTGGACTGCACCCACCCAGGATAAGTATAATACAATAGACGAACAGGCTGCACACCTGATGCAATAAAATAGAAATGATGAATCTGCAGTGCCATTTGGAAAGTGAATGGCTGCTAGCCAGCTACTACTACAAGACAAACACCCACTAAGAACACTGATGTTCTATACTCCATCTATTTCAATAGTTTTATACTCCAAAACATTATGAGCTTGATTTCCTACGATGAGTGAAGGTAAAAAACAAAAAAAAAAACTTGAACGAAAAATTGTTTAGTAGCAATATCAACAGAACTTCTCCGCAGTCAACACAATGTCAAGTCGTTGTACCAGAGCAAGACTTACAGCAGGTAGAAAACAACTAATTTGAACGAGGGCATCAGCACACAAAAGCAAGTTTGCCACCTTTGGCAGCACACAGGCGAAAAATGACTACAGATTTCTAGAGTGTGTGCTTCCTCAACCAAGTCATGAAACTAGCCATGAGCAAAATTCACTTTGGGTAGAGAATATCATAGTGACCAGGACGGTAGAGCAAAGTGATGTAAGGTTTCTCAGCGTCAGGAGTAGATGTCATCGCAGCATCACCCTCAGAAGCATTGGACGAAGGGATGAAATCATGGTGATTCACACTCAGATTGCCAGTATCACACGAGCTTCGGTCTAGGTACATAACACGGATAGGTACACCTAGTGCATCCGATAGGGCAATTATGTGAACATGGTCACTTTCCTCACCCATAGGTTCCACAGAAGCCTTGCAGAACTGCAAACCAAAATTATAAATCAGGGTCATTCTTGCATCTGTATATTTATCAAAATGTTTACTGAAATAGGGTACAGATTCAGTGCTGGAAATAACAGTGTGACTTCAACAATTATTTAAGACCAAGAAGTAGCTTATTTGCCCACGTGGGCAGCAGCATAAAATCTTTCCCTATCATAACATTTGTTACCGAGTACAGACGTATGATAAACTACCATTGGGGAAAAAACAATTGCTCAAAGAGTTGCTACATCATGATATCTAATTGTCTATATCTGATCTTTAGGTAAGGGAAACCCCCTCTGGAAATAATGGCTACATGTGCTCCAGAACAGTTTAAGGCAACACTGAAAGAACATACTGTGATTGCCAATCACCACAGATACTATTCACCAGGGAGCAACAAATAGGATTACAGGTTAATGTTATTTGATGCACATAAATGACCATGAATATAATTTATGTAGTCCATATACAACATGTGACAACGACATATGGGACTGACCTGAACCACAGTTGAATTTGTCAAGCCAGATATGAATGGTTCAAAGAAGTCAGACCTCCTTTGAATTTCACCAGAAGTGACAAACCTAAAGAACATGACAACTGAAGACACCAGTCTTAGATAGCAATACCAAGATAGTGTAGAACTACAATGTTTGAACACTTAGATGTATACAAACCACAATCAGAAACTTGTGGATCCCTGGTTCTCTCTAGAAGCTCTTCAGGCCTAAAGAAGTCAGAAAACAAAGAGATTTACTAAAGATACAGAAACATGATGATAGGTATTGTCATATTTTGTGGAGGGTTCAATGAAAAATGTGTCTTTGATACCAACAACTCAACACTTCTTCATTATGTATTCAGGGTACAAAATACAACTCTATGATATTTACCCTATAGGAGTTTCATGTCCCTGCAGAACACTTTCCAGCATATCAATGAATATCTGAGCAAAATCAGAGAGCATAATTCAGTATGGGGAGAGATTACAAAATCTATGAGGTGTAGTGCAAAAGAGGACTCCCTCCAATCACAAATATAAACAGTTTAGGACATCGACATAGTCTACTAGGTGAACTGAAAATCTGACTATCAATTTCTGTAAAAATACATATTTCAAATAGTAAAGTTAGATATAATGAAATTATTTTTCATGATGAATCTAGTACCATGAATTTTATGTTAAAATACTCTTTAAGGTTTTCAGCTTTTAACTATTGATTGATGGTCAAAGCTAAAAGATTTCACATAGGACAAACCTAAAACAACATATAATGTGATTAGAGGGAATAAATTGATACTCCCTCCATTCCAAATTATAGACGTTTTGGCTTTTTCTATATACGTAGCTTTTGCTACGCACTTAGATATACACTATGTCTAGATACATAGTAAAAATAATGTATTTAGAAATTATAATTTGGAATGGAGTACTTTGTTTTCAAGGAAGATATATTTCTTACAATTCCAGGCATATATTAATCAGCTAGGTTCTACTCTGCAATTTTCAACTATCTTTATTTTAACTAAACTACACCAGCATATTTCCAGACAACTAACCACTAAAACATGAGTCACAGTGATCCAGCTGCATTCTATACTAGTACAGTAGAAAACTTTGTGTGACATACTTTGTCTCTACTGATAGCTTATGTCATTTGGAAGACAGGCCAGTTAGTATTCGTGACTAAACTAAAACAAGTTGCGTCTTAGTTAATTATCCACGTTAAAATCAGCATACACAAGAAGCATGCACTACAATAACCCAAACCAGCCCTGTTCTACAGATACAGACATCAGACAGCTTATAAGCCAATTCGCCTATAAATCATCTGGAAACAATCGTGGCACATAAGTAGACAAACCCACAAACAGTAGATGATGTAGAGCAAATAAACTGGGAAACCACCCTAACAGAAAACGCATGACTGAGGGAAATATGTGAAAATAACCGTTGAATAAACTTACCGCAAAGAAATCCTCAAAAGTGAACTCAATATATCCAAGAGACAGGAGCGTCTTCTTGCAATCCTCAATTTTTACCATGATGCGATCAGCCTCAGCTTTGTCTTGTGTCTCTAGGATGTGTTCCTGGCAGAAAATATAAGATAGAATCATTGCCACGATTATGAATGATAATACATGTAAAAAAAGTACACTGCAGATACTACCAAGTAGGAGAACATAAAGCTTCGATAAAAGCAGTTTCCATCTCCACGTGTCCGTCTTAAAGCACCATATTGTTCGCCAAGCAACTACAGACAAAGTAGGACACTAATCGAACAAACTAGACAATGGCATGTTACATATCCACATAAAATGCAGTAATTTTCTGACACACAAGAACCTTAATTTTCTCTTGTAAAATGGGGCTGCCAGACTGAAACTCGGCTGCTAAAGAGGAGAGAGGTTCCTGCAACAATTACAAGATGCATAATGATTAGCATAGAAACTAACATGATAATCAGAACATGTTGGCCTTCATAACAGCTCAGAAATGTTTCTAAGATGCATAATGATTAGCATGGACCACCATAATAACCAGAGCATGTTAGCCTTCATAACATAACAGCTCAGAAATGTTTCTCATCATTCAGGAAAGGTGATTAAACATCATCACAATATGCTCTTTTTAGAACCAGAAACAAGGCACTGTTCCATTTTATTGAAATGGGACATGAGGACAGCAGTTTTCGCCAAGTTCAAACAGACAACCTACCGTGGTGCAGCCTACACATAACACCAACCAATAGGTGACCATAAACAGTGTAAGCAAAACACAACCCAACAGTTCCTGGTATGGACTATGAACTTTTGCAGAAGCCCTGAAACTTCAGGACATCAGCAAGACAAGCTAAAATCAGAGATCATAACCAACTGGTTGACTTAAATAACTTAACGATCTCAATATACTATTTCATATGCTAAAAGAAACGTGTGGCAGTTTTTTTTCCTAGACAATGAATCCGTGTACAGTAGCTTGAGTATCGAGAATAAGCAGAGCAACTAAAATGATGTGGAAATAAACAAAACAGTAGGCATACAAAGGGGTAGGCAAAAGACTCCAAAATTATCCACCTCCTCTATTTGACACATTCTGAACTTAAAAAAGGATAGCATAACCCTGTTGTGATCGGACAATTTAAGAGACAAAATTTTCACTTCACTTGATCATACAAGTAAATGGTGTACCAGTTTCTCTGTTGAGCAGTCACCTATCAACAAATATGTGAGTCTAAAGGAGAAGTAAACGCAATACTCCTTTCCAAATCACACCTTTTGAGCCATAACCTTCTTTTTGTCCTAGACTAACAAAAGACCCCCATCATCTCCAAATCCCCATCACTCATGCTTACCAGCAAAACTCTAACACCAAGTAACCAACATTCAACTGCACTAGAGCAATCTGATCCCACCAACACCGTAGAGATGGCCACGACTAGCATTTCCACTAGATCACCGCAACTCTGTATATACAACACTAATAAAGCGTGATGGAGACCCATCCCACTACACGGGCGGGCCAACCAATGACCGATCGCGGAGAAGCGAGGATGGTGGGGGACAGAGGGGCTCTCTCTCCCCCCCTCTCTCACCTTTTCCCCAACGCACGGCAGCTTGGGCCCCTCGGGGATGTCGGGGTCGGGGTCGCCGCAGCAGGCGCGGTAGTAGTCCCCGCCCATGGAGAGCTCCAGCGACACGGGGTCCGAGCAGCCGCCGAGGCTCAGGCTCGGGCTAGGGTTAGGGTCGGGCACCGCCCCCTCCTCCAGTCCTCCTCCTCCTCCTTCCGCGGCGTGCGGCGCCTGGGGCACGTCGCCCATGGCCGCGTCCTCCCCGGGGGCCGGCGCCGCCGCAACCTCTGCAGCGGTGGTGCCGTCGGGGACCTCGCCGCCGTCCGCCGCCTTGCGCTTCCGGGCGCTCGCGTCGGCCGCCTCGCGCGCCAGCTTCGCGAGTTGGGGTTCGGGTGGGCGTGGGCGTGGGGGGTCGGGGTGGGGGCGTGGCGGCTTGGATTCGGGTGGGGAAGCAGCAGCGGAACCGAACGGAAGCCTGCTTCTTCTGATCCTGCGGTGCGTCGTCTCTTCCGAGATCTCGGCGCAGGTGGAAACGGGAAGCGGGGCAAATACGTCCGTGTCGTTTTGCGGATAAGCCCTTGTTGTTCACCGTTTACTAACGTCTAACCCCTCTCCAACTGGATACACTCCCGTGAGACTGACATGTGGGGGTAGCTCAAGCATGGTCCCACCTGTTTCCTATCCTATTGGCTATAGGCTACCAGCTCTACGCCCCCAACAGGCCAACACCATTTCGACGTGTCACTGTTTGTGGATGACGTGTGGGACCCGCATGTGGCCTGGGACCCATTTTTCATCTGCTGAGAGGAAACGCCCGGGCCTTGTTTACTTAAAAAAAATTTGTAAAATTTTTCAGATTCTCCGTCACATCAAATCTTTAGACGCATACATGAAGTATTAAATATAAACGAAAATAAAAACTAATTATACAGTTTAGTCGGAATTAACGAGACGAATCTTTTAAGCCTAGTTAGTTCATGATTGAACAATATTTGTCAAATACAAACGAATGTGCTACTAATTCTATTTTGAAAAAAAAAATTGGAACTAAACAAGGCCCTGGTGCGGCTCCGGTGTGCGCAGTGTGCTAGTGGGATTCGATTTCTTTCTCCTCCTCATCACACGCCGCCACCGGCCGATCAGATCCAGGCGCCTCACCCGGCGGCTCCGGCGACGGTGAGTCGCCGCCGGCCATGTCACCGGCGGCGGCGTGGTGCGCGCAGCACCGCCTCCGGTTCCTCCTACCGTCCCTCTTCCTCGCGCCCGTCCTCTTCTTCCTCCTGTCGCCGCCGTCGCCGCCGCCCTTCGTCAGCCTCCCCGCCCCCGGGTACGCGCCTCGCCCCCTCGTGTACTCCCAGACCCTCTCAGAATGTTCTAGCGCAATTCCTTAACCCCGCATTCGGTTTGTAGCAGAGAGCTGCCTCCTTCGGGCTCGCGGCTCATATGGGCGCAGCGGCGGTTGGTGGAGTGGCGCCCGTGCGGGTGGTGGCGGACGGCACCAGTGCAAGGTAAGGCCTCGCTGTTTGGGGGTGGAATTTGGATACTGGACTTGGACGTACTGATGATTGACGCCTGCGCTGTGTGTGCAGCTCCGTCCAGGAGGAACGGGTACATCCGAATAGACTGCTACGGTGGTCTCAACCAGCTGCGACGTGATGTACGTTAAGAGACCTCGGTTAGAGTTTCCTCCTTCCTGTAGAGATCAAATGATTGATTTTAGCCGAAACATGCTCTGGTTGTCAGTATCGTAGCAGCACTGCATGGAGTAGTGACTCTCTGAGCCTGAGACTGAGAGTGCTGAACTTTCAGTCAGAAGATCTTGATGTTCCATAAAGCAATTGTGCTTTCTTTTGTTCATAACTTCATATCTTGTGCTTATGAGTTCTGGAGGGGCCACTAAATGATACTATTGTGATGGTTCTGCAGCTATGTGACGGAATTGGGGTTGCACGTCTTCTGAACGCAACGATGATTCTGCCCAAGTTTGAGGTTGCCGCCTATTGGAATGAGTCTAGGTATGATGATTGAAGTTCTATAGTTCAGTTCTGTTTGAAATATGCTTACAGTAGTTCTTATTGGATTGTTCTGTCAGTGGCTTTGCAGATGTTTTCGATGTTGATTACTTCATTGAGCAGACTAGAGGATATGTGGAAGTTATGAAGGACTTGCCTGTGGAGATAGCATCCAAAGAGCCGTTTAAGGTTGACTGCAGTAAACGGAAAGGACATTTTGATTATGTTGAAAGTGTACTTCCAGCTCTCTTGGAGCATCAATACATCTCACTGACACCTGCCATGAATCAAAGAAGAGATAGGTACTGCTTGTATATCTCATAGATCCTTTGCATTTTCCATCCATTTCCATAATATACTAATGCTCTTACTCATGCTTACAAGTGATTCGTTTCACAAGTTACAGTGGGTTTTGCATGACATCTAATAGAATATGTTATTCTATATTCATTGACTCATTGTATTAGTATGTTGGAAGGGGTGATAATAAATCAGTTAGCAATAAAATATTGTACGACTACAAGATTGGCATCTTGGTTGTACTATATTATAGTTTATAAGAAGTTCATATTTCCTATTCCTACCGAAGGGAAAATAGTTTATGAAGTATAATAGTTTTATCATTACTGTTCCTGACTAAGTGACTAGTATATGTGAAAGTACTACAACTAAGCCGTGATGAAGTATAAATCAGTATTTATTTAGTCATTTATGCTTTAGATGTTAGCATCTGATGTGACCAAGCAGTTGGTAATTGCTACTTTACATGGATAAGGTGTTTTTGTTGATTTCATTGTTTGAAATATAACCTTCCTACTTCTAACAACTATTAGTGTAGCATATTTTTGTAAACCTTTAAAATTTTAGTTTGCTGGATTTCCTTTATTTACAACTTAGAACTTACTGTGAAAAGCTGTAGTGATCTGCATTTATCAATTCTTTTTGTCCCTTTGCAGTAAACGAACCTGACCTTAATTGGTTAGAGCGTACACACTATGAATTTTGATGGTGAAGATGCCTGTCTATATATTATGAGAATTTGGGTATCCTTTATTTGTTGGTTATATGACTTTTTTGCGAACCAGCAACCACTTTAATTTACCTAATCTTTTAGTTTCCTACTATCTTCTAAAGATGTAGGTTGAGTGAAATAAGATAATAAGGTAACGAGTAGTTTAGTCCTTCCAGCTTATGTATGTACCTACAGATTTGCGTGGTTAGCTATTCTATGATTCACGATTGTGGCAATGACAATGTATATCCTAGAAATTATTTTATTAACCCTTCTGTTCTTCAATTTCTATCAGCAGTCCTATTAGGCTCTTTGGTATGATAATTTTTTTAATGTAATGTTAGTTGTTCATCTTGAGGTTGATTCTGCGCCAAATTGATATATGTTTGTGTGTTTTCAGAAACCCCTCATATGCAAAAGCTTCATACTGTCAAGGCTGCTACAGTGCTCTCAGGTTGAATAAGAAAGTGCATTCTAAAGCTGTTGAGCTTCTCCAAGCCATACCAAAACCCTTCTTATCCCTTCACCTGAGATTTGAACCAGATATGGTTGCCTACAGTCGGTGTGCATACACTGGTCTTTCTTCCAAATCAATGGACTCCATTGAAGCTGCACGTGGGGAGGGTAGGAAGGTATTGACAGGTGATGCTGCCCGCTTGTGGAGGAACCGTGGCAAGTGCCCTCTAACACCAAGTGAAACAGCATTTATCCTCCAAGCGTTGGACATTCCTACAAATACAAACATTTATTTAGCCGCTGGTGATGGGCTAATGGAACTTGAGGGTTTCACATCTGTTTACAAAAATATATACACTAAATCATCTCTCCTGGCCCATGAAGATTTTGAGAATATGCATGGCAACACAAAAGCTGCTCTTGACTACTATGTTTCAGTCAACAGTGATGCCTACATTGCCACATTCTTTGGAAATATGGATAAGATGGTAACTGCAATGCGAACAATGCAAGGTCTCCAGAAGACACTGGTCTTGAGCAGGAGGGATTTTGCAAACTACACTGCCGCTGGACTAGCAGGAGAGCAACTGGCTAAGGCTATGTGGGATGTTCATCGAGAGGAATATATCAGGGGCAGGGGATCGGCTCTGCCTGAGTACTGCTTTTGTGAGTTCAAATTGTAGCACTTGTGGGCTAGTGGCATGAGGTTTACCTAGACTGACACCTGTTAGCTTATAATGCAACTCGTCGATCACTGTGATTGTGTAAATATGAATATGCTGTTACTGCAATAGTGCAATGAGATTTTGATCAGATGACCTTCAACTGGGTACTGCCGAGATAGATGTTTTATGACCTGGCCTTCTGCATGAGTCAGCTGCGTTGTAGTTTCCAGACCAAGATAAATGCTCTGGTTGGGCTTCACTGGGTGCCACATGCCAGGACGCCCGTCCTTCGTTCATGTACTACCTGCTTCCAGTGCTCGTTATCATCACTGCCTTTGGGACATGTTCCGCTGGACGAGCTGCCCCTAACAGGGCTAACACTGTTTCTGACTGCTTACTGGATTTTAGGAAGGTTTCATGAAATTTCAGCACATGATTAACTCATATGCACCATAGCTGCAACTAATATAGTAATACGTCAGGATGGATGGTTTCTTTACGTTCCTAACCACTTTCTTTGTGATATGTAACCGGCACTACACTATGGGATCTCAGATAGTTGTATTGTGTACACCGTTCATTCGGCGCTCTATGTTCTTGATGAAATACGTGTGAAGTTGTTTTTTCTAAAAAAAAATGTATATACGTTATTTTACACATGATACTTGCAGCTCTCAGGGCTATTGTTTGCGTGCTTTGTTCTACCTAGTAACTTAGGTCTTGTTTAGTTTCAAAAAAGTTTTAAGATTCTTTACCACATCGAATTTTATGGGGCATGCATAGAGCATTAAATATAGATTAAAAAATAACTAATTGCACAGTTTGTCTGTAATTTGCGAGATGAATTTTTTGAGTCTAGTTAGTCTATAGTTGAACAATAATTACTAAATACAAACGAAAGTGTTACCCTAAATAGTCACCGACTGTGCTTTCTTTGCTTTTCTTTTTCTATATCCAGATTAATAAAGGAATTACTAGAATAACACAAGAAATGAAGAAATTATAGGAACAACTTTATAGAAGATCTTAGTGCTCAGTGTGATTTGCAATGTTCTAGTTGATAATTTTTCAATTTAATGTTGTTTTGGTGGCCAAAAAAGTTGAGAGATGTGTGGTGGCGCCGACTGACACTGGTTCTATGCATGTGTCCAAGGTGTGCTCCATGAGTAGAAAGCGGCTAGACCCCCACGAGATCCATCTGGGTGCGCCTCCACTTCCACCTCCGGCATTGGGGTGCTCTGCGGTGCCTCCACTTTCTCCATTGGCACTGAGGGGCTCACGCGGTGCTCGTGTGGTGGGCGGGGTTCCACCGGAGGAGAAGCTCTTTAGCGCCAGAGAAGTGAGGGGAACGAGCAGAGGAGGTGAGGAGGACGAGGAGCGAACAGAGGAGGAGCGATGACGTGAGCGAGGAGCGGCGGTGCGTGACGCGAGTCACTGAGATGGAGTGGTTGCACAAGGAGGGGAGGTGAACAGCCGCAAGGGAGGTGTCGCGAACAGATCGGGGGCTGGCCATGGCCTGGCCAGGAATAAACGGCCGAATGGGGCGTTCAACCTAAGCCAGACTCTGGTTGTACGGATGGCCAGCACTAGTCTAGCCCCAGCCCCTTTACAGGGAACCAAAAAACAGACTCCAGGAAGCCATGATCAGGGTTGGCCACCTAATCAAACACGTCCGTAGCAGCCAGCCATCTCCACATGCCCGCGCGCATAACTCCATTAGCTTGGAACTACCGGGCCAAGGATCCGGCGTCGCTCCTCCTCTTCTTGGTGTCGACCTTCTCCCTCTCCCTCTTCCCTCACTGGATTCACGCGCCATGGGGAAAGGTTGACGACGGCGGGAACTCTCCGCAAAAAGAAGACTGGACTAGAGATAGGGGAGATCAATAGAGAAAGCAAAAGGAGAAGAGGAACTTGAGGCTGTTTGCGCTGCTCCGCTCGCGGCTCTTCCTCCCGTGAGCCTAGGTAGATTCTCTCGTGACCTGCACCAACTGGATGGGACCGAGAGACAGGAAGAGGGAAAACGCGAATGAGAGGGATGATAGCGGTGGATGCCGCCACCGTTAGCCTGGGCGACTTGTAAAGGATGGAGTGAGGGGGCAAAAACGACATTTTGCATGCACTCATGGACACATGACGCTTAATAAGGTCTTGTTTAGTTCGCAAAAAATTTTGGTTCGACGTACTGTAACACTTTCGTTTTTATTTGACAAATATTGTTCAATCATAGAGTAACTAGGCTACTGTATAATTAGTTTTTATTTTCGTCTATATTTAGTGCTCCATGTGCCACAAGATTCGATGTGACGGAGAATCTTAAAAAGTTTTTGGTTTTTGGATGAACTAAACAAGGCCTAATAAATAGAGATGAAGGAGATTGATCCGCAAATGGATTGTTTAGGGAACAGTTTAGGGATAATTTAAAGACGAAAATGGCTATTTCGCCTTTATTATTTTATATCTATACAACTAAAAAGACCCGGATGTTATCGTCGTACCATCCATCGGCCTGCCTCGCTCCCGCAACGCCCTTCCTCTCCCGTCACCACGAAGATCTCCACTTGCTAACCGCCGCGCAGCTCCCCCACGCAGCTCCCCTACCCTTCTCCTCTCCGCGCTTGCTGCCGTCGAGGCCGGCGGACGCACGCCACCCTAAACCCCAGCACACCGCCGGACGCACGCCAGGCCAACCGCCGCCGCGCAGCTCCCCCACGCAGATCCCCTAAACCTTCTCCTCTCCGCGCTTGCTGCCGTCGCGGCCGGCGGACGCAGGCCAGGCTGCCCCAGCAC
>Ga0182004_10000024_pt1 | contig 48115 bp, 34 predicted proteins | sample Sormic07211540_1_FD_120479 | JGI IMG/M metagenome (GOLD analysis project Ga0182004, IMG submission 120479) | Endophyte microbial communities from Sorghum bicolor roots, Mead, Nebraska, USA - 072115-40_1 MetaG | ecosystem: Host-associated > Plants > Roots > Unclassified | place: USA: Nebraska...
GTTTTACATAAGAAACACTGTCATGAATGCATAGAGCATAAAGGAAAATAATAATCTTCAACTACACAAACTTTATAAGAAAAAATAAAGCAACCATTACATGCACGCACATCATATGTCATATAAATATATATGCAAACACATTAGCTTTGTGTTTTGCATCTGATTTCGTCCTTTGTAGTAAGAAGTGCACAATGCTAATTTTGGTCTTAACTGAACTAATACTTCTATCACAAAAGGTATGATCACCATCATTGGAATAGAAAAGCAAAGCACGGTACAAAAGAGTTCACACTTTAAGTTTCAAATTAAACTCTGGCATCTGTTTTATTGTTTTAGTAGAATTTGTAGATTATGTTCAAGATTGGGTAGTTCACTTTTTGCAACTGATGGTTCAAATTAAAAAAAATTAAAAGGAGCTACAAGGGTCATGTTAACATCAAATCTCTCTTTTCTTTATCAGTGGGGCTGGGTTTTTGGGTGTAGTAGAGCTCTGCAAGAAGCTAAAATACACATGAGTAATGAGTATGCTTATACAATTAAGAAGGTTCACCTGCTTTCTATAAGAATAGAAATCATTGCAACCAAGAATTGTAATGTTCAGACCTGTAACAAGAGATTGAGACATATTACAAAAATAAAAATAAAAGTACACTCGAGTAGTATACATCAAGCATGTAATCTATGCAATGACTGAGAGCAGCAAAAATAAATAAGAGAAGTTTTACAACCTTGCAACAGCAGCTTATCTATAGCATCCTTCTTGTCCTTATCAGTGATGGTCGATTTAGCAGCTGCTACGGAGAACTGTATGGCCTGCTCAACAAAAGGGTTTGTAGATTCCCTGAAATACAACAGTAATGCTGTCAGTGACATTACCACCAGACTCGAGTTTCAGAGATAATACAACAGAACAAGAGCAATTCATCACGAGATTGCAAATTTGCAGTCATTAAGAACGACGAGCAACTTGCCTTGCAGACGTCAATTGCAGTGTCGATTTCGTTAGAGACAACTTGTATGTGGCCTCCCGGGAGAGCTGAGGGGAAGTCACTTTCACATCCGTCCACGCCTAGCATCGGTACAGGGCACACAGGGTGAGGAGCAAGAGCAACACGCTGTAGCTTCTGAGACAAGAGGGGTGGCAGCTGAAGAGCGCTCACCCAGGCCCAGGAGTCGGCGGGGAGGCTGTCGCGGATGGGGCGGACGACGGCGTAGAAGCGAGCGGTGGTGCTGAGGACCAGGCCGGCGTTGGGGCGCTCCAGCACGAGGTATCCTCCCGCGATGAGCACCTTCCCCGGCGCCGACGCCACCCTGCGACGACGCGGTCAGATCGGAGCCCAGAGGTAGATAGATGCGGAACCTTAGCGGGGGAGCGGGACAGTGAAATGACGGTGCTAGTGAGTACTCACACTTCCATGGTCTTCGACTCCTCGGCGGCAGAGACTCGATCCGGCGGTCGCCTCTGCTGGAAGCTTCGCTGGAGTGGAACGGGCCAAACAGCGCGGCAGGGGAACGCTCTCGCGATCACGGCGACGGCTGGGCGCGGGGGGGAAGCGTGGCGTGCGGGTGCGGAGGAACCGAGGAGAAGTCGGCGATGTGGCCGTGCCGCCGTGGGGGCGCCACGACGCGACGCGAGTCTGACGGCCCAGGTGGCCGTTCAACTGGACCAGACCTCGCTTTCGTTGAGTCGTGGGTCGCCGTGGGCTGAAAGCGACTAGGGCAGTTGGCAAACAATGATACGGTCCGTGCGAGTCGGCCGGTTTTGGCAGATCATGATATGGGCCGTGCGAGTTGGCTTGGGCTGGACTTTCGCTATGCTCTTTGATCCGGAATCCTCGTATAATGTTATTTTCCTTTCTCTATCTATGATGAAAAAAAGGAATTGTTATAGTTCAGGTTCCTGAATTTTCAGGTAATAATTTTGGACAACCAACTAGTATAATTCAAATGGCAACTCACAAGAGTCAATTTACAATTTTTCTATAGTCAAACAATCAATCAATCGCAAAATTACATATTGCCTCATAACAACAGAAGATCAGGCACAAAAATACAGGAGTGTGAAGAAAAGGACTGAAGTGTTGCGTGGCAGCCAGATAGGCTGCCTGACACTGACGAGCTCTAATAGAGACAGGTTCGATCCAAAGCAAACAACTGCCTGGAGTAGGTACATTACGTCTGTTTATGATGCAGTTAGTTACAGAGGAATCTCACAATCTCCCTGCACGCGAACCACCAACAGAAGCGCGGCCCCTCCTGCATGCCACCATCCAATGCAATTGGGCAACTGGCCATCGCCCTTCCCTTCTGCTGAGTTCACACCATCATGCGTGGTCAGATCGATCGATAGCTGCAAATCAAGCTCCCTGCACATTTGTTCCTTAAACAAAGCTCGGTCAATGGGGTCCTCGATCTCGCACTGAGCTTTGGCTCCTCCGACAGGGACACGTTGTGGTCCATGGCCTCTCGAGCCTGAAGGGGACCTGACGATCGATCCATGGATCCATCCAGCTGCATTATGAGCTGCAACCTCCAGCAGGCAGCAGGAGAGCAAGGCATCTCTTCTACCTAGCTGATGGATCGATCAGCCAACTCTCTCAAGAGAAACTATGGGGTGTTTGGGACTGCTCTGCTCCACGTTTTTCAGCTCCACTCTACGTTTTTTTAGCCAAACAGTTTCAATTTCACGCACTCAGTTCGAGGAAAAAAAGTGGAGTTCTAGAGCACCTAAAGAGGTACTCCACAAACTCCAGTTTTCAGTTTTTTGTGGAGCTGCTCCACAGTAGAGTTTGTGGAGCAGAGTTTGTGGAGCAGTCACAAACACCCTCTATATAGTATAACATAAATGTACAAGTGGCTTGCCTGCCTATTACGCCCTCCTTGTATATTGTCTGAACCACCGGTCACCTGATCCTCAGAGGGAGGGGACGCTCATATTGTGATGATGATTGGGACGTGTTGTCTTCTTTTTTTTCTTTTTGGTAGGACTGTGGGGGCTGGAGTAAAATAAGAGGGCCATGGCATTGGCATGTGAGACAATGTGGCTTTGTTCCCAGTTGAATTATCGCTCTAACAAATTCGTTCATCAGTGCTTTTTTTTAATTCATAGTCAATCAACACTCAAAGTTCTTGGCTGTGTGCGGCTTTAGAGTCCGGAACTATTTCATTTTCTAGAAAAAATTAAAGTCCTGATTCTGAAATTGCAAATTAACTGCTGAATTAACCCCGCAGTTACTAAAAGACTTCCCAATAGTAGAATAAAGTAAATCCTTTCAATGCTCAACCAAAAATGTATTTTGCAATTTTTTTTAGAACGCATGTTAAGTATGAACTATCTTCCATGCGAATTGCCTATCGTTTTCTTTCGACTAGGCTTTTCGGTGCAACCCGTCATTAGGTTGTCTCCAACAGCATATGCAAAAGGCCACCCAAACCAAAAATGCATGGCACATAGTGAAAAAAACTTCTCCAACAGAGTAGGTAATCAGAGTACCCATTTTGGGTGGGAGGAGATAGGGAAGGCAAATATGCGTCCTCCTAACGCACGACCTAAATCTTCGGCATTGTGGGGGTGTCGCCATCTACGCTCCTGACGGTGGCGCGTGGTGGCTTCCACATCCTCCCTCTCAGCGGTGGATGCGGTCGGTGTGGCCAGGCAAGGCCACGGCTGGGAGCCTGGGAGCCACCAGCACAGATAGGTAGGCCCGCGCGTGGGGAGCCACCAGCGTGGCTAGGCAAGGCCATGGCGGGGGAGCCTCCGGTGCGGCCAGGCAAGGCCACGGCTGGGAGCTGTTGGCATGGGCAGGCAAGCCCGCGCGGGGAGCCACCAGTGTGGCTAGGAGCAGCTAGCACGGCGAGGAAAAGAAGAGGGTGGCTAGATCTCGCAGGAGCCGCTCGTCGTGGAGACAGAGGTGGCTCGCGCGGAGGTAGTTCTCATTTGCGGCGGCTTTCGCGAGGCGGCGGACGAAGGTGCCGAACGCGGGGAAGACGAAGATGGAGGAGCAGGCGGCACCAGATGGAGAAAACTAGGAGTCTTTTTTGCGTTGGCTGGTGGAGAAGGAAGATTTTGGATGACCGACTTTTTCCATGTGACTCAAATGAAGGAATAGGTCTTGTGTTTGCCTACTCCCTGTTGGAGACAGTCTTAGATCCTCAAAAAAAACAGTCATAAGAGGTTGAATTCTTGGATTTTCACCATTGTCATTCAAAATTAAGTTTTTCTTGAACATATGAAGCAGTTTTTCCTAAGAGGAAGCTGCATGCAGATTATGTACTAGTAATATTGCTGTATTATTATCATTTTGTTTCCAAAATGGAAAGATCCAAGCAGAGAATGCATACATATTACAGGTATGTATGGGCATAAGGAAGACCCCAAGACCGGGCCATGGCGCCGGAGCGAGGTTCATGAACCTAGCTCGACAATGATTGGTCTGTTGGGCCGAGAAAGAGACGATCGAACAGTTGGCGCGGTCTGGCGGGACGAGAAGCAGACTAGGAATGCATGATGGACTCTCGTCGTCTCATCAAAGTTTGCGAAAGTGTTAAAGGATCCCTTGAACTAACCACCCTTTTTCAAATGCCCGCTTTTGTTGCCGCTAGACGAAGCAGCAGATGAAAAGGAGCGCTCGTCGTTCGATTCTAAAGGGCGAAACAAAAGTGTGCGCTGCACCACAACTGTAGATATATAAAACCTGGGCTGGGCTTGGCCGGCCGGCTCTGCTGCAGGGAGGGAATGCCCTGCACGTTGCCACTCGAGTCCACTGTCGTTTTTCTCCTTGAGGAAAGTCACATGAAGCCATGATGGAACCTTGCTGGGATTTGCGAGTAGTGTGTGTGCCTGACATGATGAGCAATGATACTATGATGTTAATTTAATCATCACTGTAGTACTAGGTTACTAGCAAATCCTAGACACGGTTGATCGATCAGCAGCAGCTGCTCGCATTGGTGCCGCGCGCGTGAATGCCGGCTTTTGTTCACCAAATCCACTGAATTGCGTGAAGCGTCAGCTTGTAGCCTTTTATTTAACCGGAGGATCGATCGTGTATTGCAGGGAACGGTGGCGTACCGATCGAGCTCATCAGGCTGGGGCTCTGTAGTGCGGTGCTGCTTTATTCGATCGATCTGGCTTCAGCTTTGTTCCTATGATGAGATTATAAACGTACGTGCGCGAGAGAAGACGCAACGTTCATGTTGCTGGCCGGCCGATCACATGTTGATGCTGTAGCGCATGCAGCCGCGTGTCACGTGTGTACACACAGGCCGGCCCGGGCGGGTGAGTGGGGAGGCAGGCACACGCCTGCAGAGACGCGCCGCGCGGCGGACAGGCGTGCATGGCCGCGCGCGGCCGGCCGGCCAACGTGCTCGTAGGTACATCCCGGCTCATCATCAGCTACTACAACATGCATGCACACGCACACGCCGATCGAGTGGCTGGACTAGAGATCGATCGAATACGTGCGCTACACGACGTCGTCGTAGTCGGCCCGCGCCGCGCCTTGCCGGAGACGTACGCATACGTTCGCCGCGTCGCGTCGCATTCATAGATAGCGCCACGTACGCGGCAATGCATGTGTGTGTGTGTGGCAGTATCTGGCAGACGCGAGGAAGCGTCGTCCGATCTAGCTGCTGTGTGCAGGTCCTCGCCTGGTACGACGAGTGATCTTTCGACGATCGAGCTGGCTGGCTCAAGTGTTCAGTGCTTCACTACTTCAGTCTTCAGCAGCAACTAGCTGGCCCTGCAGGCCGGCAGGCGTACGTGCGTGCGTCTACACACGACGTTTCGGATCAGGACTAGTACAGCACGATTTCCCTGAGCAGGGATCGGAGGAGAGAGCCGCAGAGCGCCAATGCCCATCCTCCTAGCTAGCTATAGATCTACCCCGCCTCTTGTTGCACCCACAGTGGTACATGTAGCTCCCGCCCATGTCGTAGCACACGCACCGACTCGTATGTTAGGAGATGAGATCGATCGATCAGGTCCCGCGGCAGCTAGCGCTAGCTAGTACACGTACAGCTTACCTTACGCAAGCTGGCTGGCTGGCTACGCTTGTGCGCGGCTGCACTGGACTCGATCGCTGACTTGTGCGTGGAGACGGAAGGATCAAGCAGCCAGCTTATTTGTCAAAAAGAAAAAAAGAAAAGCAGCCAGCTTGAGTGACTGGTGGACGTAGGCTTCAATCTCTGCACAGGGATCCGTGTGATGCCCAACACGGATTCGCCAACCCCAACATCCTGCACGCGCTTATGCGCCGATCGACACAGGCAAAGTCATCCTTACAATGGTGTGGGCGTCTGACTCCGTGACTGTGTCACCTTGTTCTTGGCTCCACTCCAACTAATAAGCCTCTCCTTGGAACCAGCAATATACTATATATAATGCATTGCGAGCCATCGCTCTTGCATTTTGTTTTTTAACCTCAGCGCTTGCATCATCCACATGTACCGGCCGGCATCTTTCTTTCTTTCACACAATCACACTACAGAGGGTTCGGTTTTACCGGTAGCAGTAGCCGCACGCACGTACACGTGACGATTGTACGGCTAAAATGATTCTATACGGCTTCCAAGTCCATGTTACTAGTATGTTACTCTACTAGAAATCTAGAATAGACAGCAGTGCGGTTGATCCGCACAAAGGCCAGTTGGTGTGTGTGTATTGGTAACCCCGCATTATTCAGCAGAAATTAAGATGCAGGTTACTGCTACGTGAGTGAGCAGAGAGAAGGAGAAACAGAGCGATCAGCAGCATATATGCATATGTTTAGTCAATTGGCTTGGCTAGCTGTTGCACGCGGTGTGGCGGCAAGATCGGAGATCGCGATGTGGCTAATTTGGCTGTGGAAAACCTCTTTGGTCGGTTGCAACTTGCCGCTGGCCGGTATATAGGACAGTGAGCCGCGCGCTGGGTGCTGCCTTAGCAATCTCCCCCAGGCCCCAGCTAAGATCGATCCCAACTGTCATCTTCGGTCATCTCACTTAGAAGATCTACGTACAGTATTCTCACAGAGTATAATCGCCAGTTTATTGTCACTTGACGCCAACTGGGCTGGATGCTCATCTGGCACAGTAGCAGCCAGTCTGAGATTGCCTTTGGTTAACAAGTATTTGCTGCCATCTGCAGGTGCAATGCAAGCTAGCTGAACCACCTTATTAATTTGAGAACAAAAGAATAGTGCCAATACGCAATCCATTTGAGATAGCGTTCGTCTGAAATCCTGCGCACCCACACTAGCAGCCCTTTTTGGCGTTTATCGCTTGATTCTTGGTGTTTTTCAGCTACGCGGCCAGGCAGACGCGGACGATCAAACATTAGAATCCCGGCCGGCCGCAACTTGAGCACCAAGTGCTGCGATTACAAAATGCACGCAGGTGGATCGTGCGTCGATGGAGCCGCGGCCGCAAAGCTTCTGCTGATTTTGGTATATCGAACGGCCCGGGCATATGCAAAGCGCGCGCGTCAATCATTTGTGCCTTGTGCGAGGCGAAATCCAGAGCATGTGGCGGCCGCCCCGGATGCTCTACTTGCGCAGGTATTTCTTTCACTGACTAGCATGCGGAAGCGGAATAAAAATCGGGAATCTTGCGTCGAAACCCAATAGAAAATGAGGGAGCGAGCTGCGCGCGCGCGAGGCCGGCTGATATGTGAAATATGCGCCGGCCTCAGCCCTCATGCATGCAAGCTGCAGGGGTGGGGCGATCACAGAATCTCGAGGGTGGACGGCGCCGGAGATCCCCTGCATTGCCAGCGTCAGAGGCATCAACCCATGTCCGAGCGTAACTTAGGACGTACGTGTTTGCAACGCGGAAGAATATTTGTATGGTTTATTTAGTTTGATTTGATGCATGTTACTTCGTTCATTTCAAACTGCGAGTCTGTTCAAATTGCAAGTCGTTCTAGTGCTTTTTAGGTATAAGAATTTGCTACACGCCTAAGGTCTCGTTTAGTACGGCTTCACTTTACTAGTTAAGCTGGATTTCTTTTGCTTCAGCTCCATGAAGAACTTTATTGGTGGAGCTATAACCGTGTTGATAAATCGTTTGACAAAACAGCTCCATATATAGAGCTTTTTAAAACACGTTCTCATAGAACCACATACATAGTCTACCAGGGCTAGACAAAACCACTATTTTCGGCTCCACGCACCAAAATGCTCTCGTGAAAGCACAACTTAAGAAGCTCCTTAGGTTATTAAGCATGTTGGTTGTACCTCGTTTAGCACAAAATAGCTTTAAACGGCTTCAAGAGCTTGTGAAGAAGCCATGCCAAATGGAGACTTATTAAATATATTATATATTATGTCTAAATACTTTTCCCATCAACAAAATAATATAATTCTCATTTTTAGAGAAGTCAAACGTTTGAAAATATTAACCAAAGATGTTGGTCATCCCATGAAAGATCTATTGTAGGTAGCCATCTAAAAAGGAGCAACGAGCAAGCTTGGGAACCTCGGTTTCGTACGGCAGATCTCCACGGCTTAAGTGGATTTTAGGCAACGTCAATAAAGTTTAACTCCCGTTGTTTGGACACATGTATAGAGTACTAAATATAAACTATCTATGAAAATAAAAACACAGTTAGAGAATAATTTACGAGATAAATATTTTAAGTATAATTAGTTCATGATTGAATACTAATTGTCAAATAAGACGAAAATACTAATACTCCTAACCAAACACCCCTTAGATGACAAGTTCGGTGACGAACCTCTATGCTGGGCTGGGTGGGCACTATTTTTTATCTGTTTTAAATTAATTTACAGATATGGACATTCAACACTACCACAGTTATCTGCGATTAACACAGAGGCATACGGATACCTTGCCTCTGAAAATTATTTTTTGTTCTTGGTAAAGATTTCACAGTAGTATATACAAAGGCCCCTTTAGAACATGAGATTTCTTCCTATAGAAACCTCCGTTAAAATGTGCCCTACAAGAGCTAATTGCATGGGTAGGTTGGATGATGAGCTCTGGTGTAGCACAATTTTCCGCCCCAGAGTTGTTTACTCCTGACTTAAAGCTAAGCAGATGTAACTGCCAGGTAGTATAAGTTAGAGGGAGAGGACAAGCGAACAAGTTCGATCATCAGCAAATTGAAAGGTGTCGCGTTTGGTAGACGGAAGGGGCATCATTCAGCACTAGAATTACGACCGGGAATTGGGGCTTTTACCTACTTATTCCTCAAGCCTGGCAGTGGGTGCATTGCGTTTGTTCTCTGGGAAAAAATAATTAGATTGTTCTTGACACGCTGACACGCACCTAAGTCAACAGTGAACGACCGGCCGAACGATCGATCGAGCCGTATATATATACATGCATGCAGCCTCATCTAAGTTTGTGCATCTGCATCGTCCTCGCATATATAGCTTCACAGACAAATGCATAGGCCGTATTTTGGAGCAAGTGGTAACTGTGTCATTAGTTAATCTAACAAGCGTGGTGTTCTCAGCCTGCGAGTTCATTAGTAGTGCGGCCACGTGTTCCAAATGACCTCAATCATTTTTGCTTTGTCTGAAAATGCCCTCGAAGATACTACTAATGTACAAGCAAAAAAAATGCAGAGTTAAGGATTAATAAAGAGGTTACCGTTCCAATGGGGTTTGACCTGAAATGTGGACTTAGTGAATTGATATTTATTATTAAATTAAAGATGGAACGGAGGCTACAGTCGATATCGTATAGGATCTTCATTCGGCGCGGCTTGGAAGCTTCAATCCTTGCCTCCTTGGGACGTCAATCAAAGCCCACACGGATGGGCTCCTACTCACTAGTCGCTAGCAGCTAGGTGATCGATCATGTCGATGCCGGCGATGATGCCGATCCCACGGGCGCGGCCGGGCCCCGGGCCTAGGTGAACTGCGAACTGAATATACAACGGACATGTCAATCATGCGTGCCACTGATCTCGATCTGTCATCCGAAACAACATTCGTAAATCATTCTTGTATAATTAGTTTTTATTTTTATTTATATTTAATATTTTATACATATATCGTAAGATTTGATATAACCGAAAATTATAAAAGTTTTTGGTTTTTAGGTTAACTAAACAAGGCCATTGCAACCCAAACCCGTAGACAGAAAAATAAAAAAGAAAGCTAGAGTACGTACGCGAGTCCAATCACAGATCGGCGTCGCCTCGTCCCATCGTCATCATGTTCACTTGTTCAGTTCAGCCGCTACATGCAGATCGGCCGCGCCGCGGGGACGAACAAGCCCGGCCGGCCCTCAGCATTTGGCTACATATCTTCAATTCAGCTTGGAGGAACTATAGCTACTTTTAGCTAGGCAGTTTGCATGACTGTACATCGTACGACTTTAGTTCTCATCACGGACCGCTGGACGGATGTACTAGCGTGAAGATCGGGCGGTCGATCGAGGTGCAGTGATCCGGAAAAGTAGCGCGGACGGACAAGAGTTGCTGTTGTATGCTCATGGCAGAACTGTGGTCGAATCTGAGGACCGACCGCGGCCGAGGGTAATAACAGCCGACGCCGATCTAGAATGCTGTGTGGTTCAACGGTCAAAATGACTGACGTGCCGGTCGATCTCTTCAGGGAACCTGGTTCCATCGGCTCATCGGCCAAAAAAAAGAGAACGTGCCTGTGCCGACGACCCAGGTACCTCATTTCGGGCTTTGCTCGGATACTTTGGACACTGCAAGTATCCAACTTTTAGACCAGCAAGCATAATAGTCTGAAAATCACCATCTGAAGAAAAACATCTGCCGAAAACGAGAAGTTCTCTGCACCAACAAGATTTTAAGCGCGCGTAAATAAATGGAAATAAACCGACGGTGAACTGCAGAACACCTTGGGCATGGCCGCATGGGCATCTCGAGACCGTTGCGGACCCGACCTCTGCGGCAGGCGGCACGGCCCACGCGGCCACGCGGCTCCGCTCCCGTCCTTCTCACCGACGCCGGCCTTTATAAGCGCCCCGCCCCGCGCAGACTCCACTCGACTCGCATTCGTCCGTCCGTCGGCTCATTCCCCTCCTCCCCGCGACCCCGCCCGTCTCACTCTGCATGCACATGGAACTAGCGCCGCCGCCACCACCAATGGACCACCACGACCCGGCGCCCTTCTCCCCGCTATCCTCCTCCGACGCCGCCCTCTCCCCGCACTTCCCGCCCGCGCTCGCGGACGCCGCCGGCGCCGGCGCGCTGGACCTGTCCTTCACCTCCACCGCCTCCGCCTCCACCTCGTCCTTCACAACCGCCACTACCTTCAGCGCGCGGAGCTCGCTGTCGCTGCCGTCCTTCTCCTCCTCCACGTCGCTGTCCCCGCGCCCGCACTCGTCCTCCGCGTCCCCGCACTGGGCGCACCTCGCCGCGGCGCGCGCCGCCACGCCCGACGGCGTGCTCCGCCTCGCGCACCTCCACCTCGTCCGCGAGCTCGGCCACGGCCACCTCGCGCGCGTCTTCCTCTGCCGCCTCAAGAGCTCCCCGCCCTCGTCCCCGCTCTTCGCGCTCAAGGTCGTCGACCTCCGCGACGACGACCCGTCCCGCGTCTCCCACGTGCTCGCCGAGTCGCGCGTCCTCTCCTCGCTCGACCACCCCTTCGTACCCACGCTCTACGCGCGCCTCGACGCGGGACGCTACGCCTGCTTCCTCATGGACTACTGCTCCGGGGGGGACCTGCACGCGGTGCTCCGCCGCAGGCCGGGGGCGCGCCTGCCCGTCGCCGCCGCCAGGTTCTACGCCGCGGAGGTGCTGCTCGCGATCGAGTACCTCCACGCACTCGGCTTCGTGTACCGCGACCTCAAGCCCGAGAACGTCCTCCTCCGGGGCGACGGCCACGTCGTGCTCTCCGACTTCGACCTCGCGCTCCCGGCGTCCGTGGAGCCCGCCGTCCGCCGCCGGCAGGTGCGGAAGCAGAACCGCCGCAGGAAGATCACCCTGCTTCTTCCGTCATGCTTCTCTGGCCCCCGCAATGGCGGCGGTGACGACGAAGAGGAGATCGACGCCAAGGAGCGGTTCGAGTTCGTGGCCGAGCCGACGGCGGCGAGCTCCAAGGACTGCGTGGGCACGCACGAGTACCTCGCGCCGGAGCTCGTGAGCGGGAGTGGCCACGGCAACGGCGTCGACTGGTGGGCCTTCGGCGTCTTCCTCTACGAGCTCGTCTACGGCCGCACGCCTTTCAAGGGCCACACCAAGGAGGCCACCCTCAAGAACATCCTCTCCAAGCAGGTCACCTACCCTCAGCTCGACGGCGAGGCCGACGCCTCCCAGCTGCGGGACCTCGTCGGGCGGCTGCTCGAGCGTGACCCGCGCCGCCGCATGGGCGCCACGCGCGGCGCCGCCGAGATCAAGCGCCACCCTTTCTTCGCCGGCGTGGACTGGGCCCTCATACGGTGCGTGGCGCCACCGGTGGTGCCGGACAAGGACGCCGCGGCCTCCCCCGCGGGCGGTGACAGGAAGGCGGCCAAGCTCGGGAGCTGGAGCAGCATGAGCAGCAACTGCAGCAGCAAGAAGCGGAAGAGCAGCAGCTTCGGGAGGAGATCCAACTGCGAGGAAAGGCAAGGGGTTTTCCACAAGCTCATGAGCTGGAGCCAGGAGAACCGATCCAACAACAAGATCAAGACGACCAACAAAGTAATTTGAATGAAAATGAAGTGCCTTTTTTGTTCTTATTAGCTTGGTGTGATTTCGAGGGTTTGGTTTAATTAGTGTCCGGCCTTAGGTTACTTAATTTGTTACGTTACTAGCAGTACATGTATAGAGTCAGTGGTGTGGATCATGGATTTGATCGAGATGTACAAATAGCGAGGCGATGTATATGTCACTGAGTTGATCAGGCGACAAGGTTTGGGCCATGTTCAGGCATGGAGAAACTTCATCCCTTGTTTAGCAGTAAAAAAGTTTAGCATCTTTTATGTTACATATGCGTGCCCCTTTGTTTAGCAGTAAACATATTTTATGTTACATATGCGTGCCGTGCTGATGTACGAACTGGAAACCAAAGTTGGATTCTGATAATTTAATTTGGCTGACTGACTCAATTCACAAAAAAAAAAAAACTCCTACTTATTACATGTCAACGTCAAGTTCCTCCGGCGTATCCGTCTTGCACGATGCAAAATGTTTTCGACAGATCACGGTAATTAATGCTAAGAAAACAAACTCGAGTTTGATTTCCAGACCCGTGTAAATATGTGCTGATTAGGAATTTGTGGATAAGGCCAGTCTCAATAAAGTTTTATTAGGGTTTCATAGATATTAAATATGCTGATGTGACATCGTATTAATAAAAGAAAGAGATAATAAAAGTTTTATTGAAGTAGAAAGAGTTTTATGTGGGATAAAACTCTTCTATATTTTTTTCTAAAATTTAGATGCGTTAGAGCATCTCCAAGAGACTAGCTAAAATTTTTATTCTAAATTACAAGATTTACCCATTGCGTAAAATAAAAAACTCACTCAAAGCATAGAGTTCCACAACAGCCTTTGTATAGGATAGCTAGTGAGGACGACATGCTATATATGACAAGCGAAAGTTTAGGATAGCAAACTTGCTATTTTAGCAAACCAGATAGCACATCTGTTGGAGTTTAACTTTTGCTTTAAAAATGTAAAAATAGTCTAGACAACATGAATAGCATATATCTGTTGGAGTTGCTGCTAGAAATTGGGTTACGCAACTCTCATAGACAATGGCGTAAGGAGCTAGTATAGCAGATTGCTATAGTACTCTCTAGCTGCTAGCTTATCGTCCAGATCCAGGTGTCCGCCGCTTCCATCCAAATCCAATCCAAGGACGAAAATTAAAACTAGGGCGTCGTCACGTCACTTGGCGGCCGCGCGCCCTCGGCGGCGCGGTATGGAACGACGGCCCACCAGCGCCAGAAAGCTACAAGTTTCAATCCAAAAGCACACAAAAACACTTGAATTTCCTCGATCTCAGCCATCGCCCATCGGCATCTCCTGCTACGCGATGCCCAGATCAAATCATTGGCGACGACGGCTCGTGCATGAACGACCGCAGTGGGCGCGGGGCACTGCACTGCACATCCATTAATATCCCAGCACGCATGTCCCGATCGATCCAGAGACAAGGCACGTACGGCCCGTGCGCGATCTCTGCACTGCAGCTCACGCTACATGCAGCCGCGATCGGTTGCTGCCTCGCTGGCGGCGCTGCCGATCTGGCGAGAGCGCTGTAGCGAGCGAGGGGGAGGCGGCGCATGGCACGCGTCCCGCGCCGGAGGAGGCGCACGAATCGCAGCGCCTGCGGCGGGCCGCGGGGGCGCCGGCCACGCCGCCACGGCACGGCACGGCCGCGCGCGCGCGAGGTCCCAATGGCGGCATCGGCCGGCGCGCAGTGGTCGATTCGGCGACGCGGGCGCGGGAGTTCGGCGGGATGCGTCGATGCGACGCGAATAAACTCGCGACGAAAAGTGGATTGCCATGCCAGCGGAAGCACGCGGAAATTAGAAGGGAAAAAGCTCGAAAAGAGGGGGGCAGTTCTGCCTTTGCGCGCTTTTGCTCGCTTCTATGCGACGGACGGACGGAATGCATGCAGCGCCCGTATCTATCTTCTGCTAGTACCTTTGTCTCTTCGCCTGATGCTGGCTCACTTTTCTTCGTCCTCAGTCCGCCTGAGCGGAAGCACGCGCGCGCGGCCTCAAATTCATGCGTGCGTGCGTGCATGCGAGTCAGTGAAGGAATGTGCGCTGCGCGCACCAGTTCACTCCAGTCACATTACATCATCGTGTCGATCGTTGTACAGTAGGAGTATATGATGCGCCGCCGTCAAGATCGAGGACCAGAGACTCGAGAGAATCTGTGGCTTGAGAGGGTGCTGCCAAATTTCACAATCGTTGCGAAATGATGCGTGCATCGATCGTCACCTGCTAGCATGTTGTAGCAGACTAGTAGGACTAGCTAGCTAGTGTACTATACTGTATGCCTGTTGTATCGGAGATGGGGAGCAGTGTCGGGGTGGAGTCGGACCTCCCCGAATTGACAATCACCAAGTGTCAGACGACAGTTGAACACGTTCAAAGAACATCGGTTGTCGCACGGGTGTTTGTAAACAATGGGGGGGTGAAGTTGGAATCTGAACGCGCACAGTACCATGGAAAAACAAAAACGCATCGGTTTTAGATGCATGGTCAGCTATTGTAAAGAAACTCTCTCGGTAGGACGTAGGAGTAGTAGTAACAAACAAATCACGCTCTTGTCAGAAGTACAGTCCGGATAATTTCTGCCTATCGGTTTCCTAACAAAATACAGGTACTTCGTCGTGGATTTTCTACTCGCTGACAGACGCAGATTAGGCCTGTCGAAATCGAAATCCAGGTGCATGCATGATGAACTTCGGATCCCCCATGGCCGCAGCTGCAGCTGCAGTCACGAGCTGCGCGTGAACTGTGCCCGGCCGCATGCATGCAGTAGTACTGCAGTACCCCACGACGCACGCAATAATAATCGAGTGGGGGCAGATTCAACCGCCGGCCGGCCGGCCGGCTCGCTGCTTCTGCTTGCTTCGGACAATGGATCCATCGGCACGAGACACGGCCGGCGACGCGTCACATGCTCGCGAGACGCGAGCCCTCTCCAGTTCTAGCGGTGGCGCCGTGGTGGTGGTACTATTTCGATCTTATCATCATATCGACGAATGGCCCTCCGTCCGTGCGTGTCCTCGTTGCCTGAAAAATACGTATTTCCTTTCCTTCTCCGCAGCATCATCATGCAATTAAGTTATAAAAAAAACTAAACAATTTCTTCCTGCGTCCTCTCGCGAATTAATGGACAATAATTTGAATTCAATCACCGGAGCAATGCAGCGTCGTCTGAGCGCCTCTGCACCATGGGCGAAAATGCACGCGCTCAATCACTGTGGTTAAGAGAGGAGATGCCTGCCTGATGAAACGTGACGGTGCCGGAGATCCACCATATTACCAGGCCGGCCAAGCGAGCCGATCTCAGGAGCCCGCCGGCCGGGCCGCGTGTTCCATGACCAGGGAGGATGAGAATGAGAGAGGAAAGCGGCGGGAGCGCCGGTCCGGCCGGCCGGCCGGCACCGCGCTTTATTCCGGGCGAAGCAAAAGAGATAGCTAGCGCGCGTGACGTGCACTCCGTTTAACAACAAACACGGCACAAAATGGACATCCTCCCTTTTCCGCTCTTGTAGCTTCGTACCTCCGCCTTTTCTTCTCAACCCGGAATGTCGTCTTTACCGCCGGCACCACATTCCGTCGCCTTTTGGACCAATGCAGGCCGGCCGGGCCGGCTTTACCTTCAATCTCGATCCTGATGCTTTGCTTGCTACAGATAACATACTACCTTGTTGATGATTCATCATAGAAAAAAAAAACGTATACATATACAGATAATAACATTAAAGATTCACCCGCCGTAAAAAGGTAAATTTTCAAGGGCGGGAGATTAATAAAAAAAATTAACAGAAAGGACGTCGTAGGTGTGTGTATACAGAGAGAAAATAGTCTTTGGGTTAGACAACTGGCAATGGCATGGTCTGCTGCTCACACATGGTCATGGACTTTCATAGCATAATACCCTAGCTGTAATATTATATTCGATCGGGATATATATATATATATTAGAATAGAGCTGATCGCAGCAATTTAGAGAGGCGCCGTCCACAGCAGCTGATGAGAGAAAAATTAAGTAAAAGAAGGAGCCGGTTAACAAATTCTGTACCGTTAAGCACGAGGGAGCACCACGATCTACTAATAATTCAGGGAGCATTATGCATGATCATAAGCAGATGACTTAATGCAGCCAATTCTATATTCTATCCCTCTGGGATGCGCTGCTACCTGCAAGCAAGCGCCACTACTGCCACTGCCAGTGCCAATAATCTGCCATTAAGCATGCATGCATGAGGGAGGGGAGGCACGGTGATCCGAGACGAGAGATTCCCCCCCTAATTTGACATTCATCTAATCATTTCTCATGGGACTGCGCCAACTTACCATAAACATATCGGGCCTTGTCTTGGCGCAGGACAGCACCAGGACGTGCTACCTGCGTGGCTGTGTTGTGTGGGTTAGTTGGATGGATGTTCTAGCCAGTTCGTTACGACTAGTTTATTCGGATCGGTAGCTAGACTTGGATCGGCCGGGAGCATTGCATGCTAGTGCTAGCTGAGCTTGTCCTTCCCTGCCTGCCTGCCTTCCTTTGGTGAGCATGAACGATTTCGCAGCATGTTGAAACAGGTACGTCTGCCCCTGATCATTTGTGATTTAGGCCTGATGAGACGATGGGTGTAAAATTCAGCCACCTGCATGAATTATTAGTATTGTTGTGTAACTAGAGCTACACGTACGACCTTATTTCTGTTGCTTGTTTCCTTGTGTCACTAACAACCAGATTAATTGGTCATCTCGCAATAGCAAGAAAAGGTTCAAGTTGAAAGTTGGGACTAATTGGCAGCTACTGACCGACCACCAATATTATGAGCTTGCCCCCTCAGGCCTCATCAACTGTACAGCAAGTTCGTTGAGCGAGCTGGGGAAACATGATGATTAGCTCGCAAGCCGCAACCAGAGGAATTATGCTGCGGCGCCAGGTATAACTGAAGTTGACATCCGTCCGTCGCTCTCAACGTCATGCATCTGTTGTTATTAAAATCATAATCATAATAAAAAAAACGTCATGCATCTGTGCGCGCGGCGCGCCTAACCAGACATGCAGGACACCAAACTACTGTTAGCTGATTTATTATAAGAAAAAAACACTGCTGAATAGCTAACAGATTCGCTAATTTATTATAAGAAAAAAAACGCTTCTAAATAACTGACAAATTCGACGAATAAGCTCAAGTAAACAGAGCCGAGGACGGTACATGTTTCAGCTCATGTGAAGGAATGAAGGGTGAAGATTGACGTCTGACAGCCAGCGCAAGCATTCCCAGTTGAGCTATTTAAAAGAAATGTGTTCAACGATCTGTATGCTAAAACGTATTCTCCATCATTTCTCAGCTCTAAAGCTACTGGAATCCAAAGATGCGCTCAGGAATAACAGGATATGGGCACAAGTGAATCCATCAGAGCAGTCATCAGTCACTGAGGACGGGCATGCAATCTAACATCAGTGGGCAATTACTATTATGTTCCGGTAGCAGCAGAGTAACAGGCAATCTCAGCCATTGCATTGAGCCCGGCTGTATGCCAAATTGCCAATGTCGGCGGCAACTCCAAAATAGACAGATTCCGATCGACTGAAATCGGATTCTCATTATATTTGCATAGAAGCCCCGCCAGGTCACACAGAATTTAAGACTTCAACCATGGTACTGCATTTAGCACACAAACAATATGCAGATTCAAAAATATGCAACATTCGATCAGAAGTGATCTGCACTAACAGAGGATGAAAACATTTTGGGTCATACCACATAATCCGTACCCCTTGCATAAATAAAACAGATTAATCATTATCATTTCTGACTGAGATTTCAATGTGCCCCTATCATCTTTGTTAGCAGGTGGGAATGGAATGCTAACTTGATATCTGAATACAGCACAGGAACTAGAACTAGTACAATGTTTCGGTTCTGCGGATTATTACATACACTCTAATATGGAACAGGAAGAAAGCAAATCTACTGATTCAAATCAAGAGATCCACATAACTGGTTGGGATGATAAATCTGGAGGAACCCTGGATGATTGGAATTTCCGGATCGAAGCAGACCATCACATTTCACAAACAAAAACAATCAACCTATCGATTATAGGGTTAACACAAACACCTGTGCCAAATGTCATTTGGATGTTTGTCATAGGAAGTTTACATATGATGTGATTTAAATTCAGTAATAGAAATGCATCTTATTTCACTTTAGACCTTCAGCTGTATGACACCCCAACTACATTCAGAAAATATAACTTATGTTCATATATACATGATACAACCTATGCTTATATAATCATATACACACAGAAAATAACCTATGTGTTCATATATACAGGAAAAAAAGGGTGGGAGAGCATATACAGAATGTAAAACAGCTACTAATTAGAAGATAAGTTACAATTTTGACAGTAACAATGTAATTAGATAAATATTTAATAAAGTCTTAGATTTTGAATTATGCTCACAAAGCAGGTTCTCATGTCCATAGATTTTAAACAATGGAGATCATGTCATACGTGACAAGTAAACATAGACGATGCTTCGATTGTTCATGTGAAGTTTTGGCCATATTCTTACTTTGTGGGAATTGATATACAGTTTGTGACACGAATCCGTTGTTCTACAATAAGACAAACTGGATGAAGAAGCCACAAAGTGACAAATCAGTTGATACTGCTTAGTCCAGGGAGCATAAATCAAGCATGTCAGGACTCAGGATGGCAAAAGGTGTCACTGAGTTGTAAATAGCTGCCAGACATTAAGGTCCAATGGTCAGTGAGTGATGAGAAACCACATATTTAGGGTCCAATAGACACTTTTCTAAGTTTACATTCTAATAGTTTAAAAGTCATTAGAGGTATGCATTCGATTTTAAAGATAATAAAACGATAAAAAACATATACAGACATTAATAACTGAACCACCACAATCCAATAAACAGGGAAATATTGATAACATTACAATGTAAAACATATAGCTAAACATTAATTCACAATACAAGTACATAGCAAAGACACAAGAAGTTTCTTAGTTATGGAGAAATGAAATAGAAGCTAATGGCTAATGCATCTGGTTACATTCTACTCGCAGCACAAGAACTACAAATGATGTGTTACAGGAATAAGCAGACTGGTCTCACTAAGGAGAGCTTTTGCAATAACTCACCCAGATTACTTGGCAAAATGACTAGAAGCTACTTCATCAGTTCTACAATGTTTGTCCAAGGCATCAGAAAAATACATTCCACAATTTTTGTCCATTGAGGATATCAAGTGTGCAAGTTATTGCTAAGCTTCCACTCTCCACCCTTGATTAAATCCTTACTTATTAGGTGTAGATGGTCATCCCACCTTCATTTTTTCTTCTTGGAAACAGAACTTCCTTGGTTGCACATGGTGTGCTATGGACAAACATTACAGAATGGAGGTTTAAATATATAAATACTAAGCTATCGATTGAATACCAAAAAAAAAGTCAAAGTGGGCATTGGATGCTTGGCACGACGAGTAAAGCTGGGCTAATTGTGTTCAAAGTTACAAAAAGGTGTTCAAGGAGGCAACAAGCAGGGGTTGAGTTAGGATTGTGTGCCCAGGAGAGCAGCCTCAATAACAGTTTTTTCAAGCTCTGTAGGATCAAAGATGGTTGGGGACATCAAGGGTGGTTTATCCAGTACCTCCAGATTTGGGATTGCCTTCAGGACTTTATGTTCAATCCAGATGAGGCATATCAGCATATTTCGAGACATCCCTCTGGTCAGATCTCTACCAAATCTACCATAGTGTCATCTCCCATTCTTTACTGGGAGCATCCGCTGTGCACCTGGAAACGCTGTGGAAATCTCGGGCATCATGGCGTTCAAATAAGCAAATTCTTCCTTTGGCCTGTCATTCTTAATCGTTTGGACTGTGAATTAACAAGCACATTGATGGTTGCTGTGCTGTCCCTTCTATGATAAGGAAGGGATACAACATATCCTTTTGCTTTGTTCTTGTGTTTTTGCAGGAGAACTATGGTTTCAGCTACTGCACTGCCACTGACCACTGAGTCAACAAGCATCAGCTTGCACTTCATACTCATGATGAGGTCTTCGCAGTATGGTGTCACCAGAAGCAAGCATTAGGTGCAAAAGTTTGAATTCTTTGATCACACTTGGGGCATGGTGGCGCTGGAAGCACTGCAATGGTTGCTTGTTCAGCGGAGTTGCTCCCAATATTGCTTCAGTCCTGCAAGAAATATATGATGAGGCAGTTTTGGATTATGTCGGATGGCAAGAAATTATGGGAGCTCTGGCCAGAGCAAAGTGTTGAGTGCAGTCATATTCTGATGTTTACGCATGTGTTTTGCGTGTCTGGGCTTGGTACTTGGGGCACTGCAAGGGACCGATCCTTTTCTTTTCTATATATCTAACATGTGTTTGAGGAAAAAAGGAAGGTGGAGTGTGAGTAAAGACTGCAACACAGGTGTGATGAAATGGAATCAGAGGTCCCAAGAAATGTTACATGCAAAGCTAACAGCAGCATATGTTATGGGTCCATGGCAATAGAAGTCAAGTGTTGCAAGATCATACCATACATGCACACATGATAATTTCTATTTTATTACCATGTCGGCACACCCATAGGTACAACACTTCCACTACTGGTTGCATGAGGCTTGTGTGCTAAGCTCTCACCTAATTGGCACAGGTTGCTGTCTTTGTGGGTCACATGATAATGTTCCTAGCATCCCAGACACTTAGTTCATATAACAAGATCAACTGTACAAGTTTTATACAGAGTATCTAAAATTTTAGGAGCACTATAGAGCTTACCAAGAACCTTCTCGTTTACAAATAGCTCCCACTCGATTTTTACATTAGTGGAACCTTCTCTTCACAAAAGGTGATGTATGCATTCTATTTGCAATAACCCCTACATACGTCACTCCCCCTGAACTTTACAGACATATGCACAATGGGAACACCATAGTTCTGATCTTATTTTTGTAGATATTCCAACAGTGCTTTGTCTTCAACCGTTCCACACAGAACCCATCCTAAAAGCCCACCAAATATGTAATATCTCACATCATATTCATGCAAAGTACCTTATGATTCTACTAGCACTAGAATTTAGCCCCCTGAGCCATAATACTGAGTGAATACACAATCAAAATGAAGGTGCCACACAGACTAATATCTATAATGATGATCGAGCAGGAAGTTTCACAGTATTAAAAATAGATCAGCAAAATTGATGATGAAGATATATCAAATATAGACACCAAATTAATATCAACAGTTTGGAAAATAATACAAGAATTAGAGGTCAAACCATTTTCCACATTAGGTTGTTTACCTCCTTTACTCTCCACACAAGTTTTTGAGATATAATGAACGAAATTCCTATTTTTCTGATGTGAGCATAAATTAATGAAGATGCATGATTTTGATGCATTTCACTGAACATATTTAGTTATTGATAATGATAATAACAGGAAAATAAACCAAATTCAGAAAAACAAGATGGCAAGGATTTGCACTGAAGTAAGTCATTCAAATAAGGTCTCCTCAAGTTAGTATAAAGGAAGAAAGGAACTGAGAACGAAATAACATAGGTCTGCACTGAAGTTAGTACACAAAACTACAGTTTCTTTCACTGACAAAGAAACAATCAGTTACACTCAGAAACATTCCACTATTTATCCAAAGAGCCCCCCCTCCAATACAAGTGAGCACGCCTAGATGATCAATAAGTTGAGGGCTGACAAATAAGTAGCAAGCTTACACAGACAAGTAAGAAATGCATAGCAACCCCGCAGTTTGTTCAAGGTTTTACATCCAAGCAATTCCTGACAGTCTGTAAAGAAGTAAATATATTACCTAGCATAGCAGAAGGCTCCTGGTAAGCATATCCTCCTCAAAAAGAAATTAATCAGTAGCCAAGCAACTCTGGATCTCCAGTGTATTCTGCCATCTGGTCATATCTAACACGTACAATATCCTTTGAATCTGCATCCTCCACCAATCCGATCTCTTCTTCGGAATTCTTCTCTACCAGGTGCCCGTATAAACCCTTGTGCTTCCCATAAAGCACAAGCACCCGCCCGTTCGTCCGTGGAAGTACAGTTTCGAGCATATCCTGCTCCACCCCCTGCACCAACTCTGACCCATCATCCATCATGATGTCACACGTTGTAGGCCCCACCACATCGACAACCTTACCCTTCATCAAGTACAGCCTCTTGCTAAGTTTCTGACTAACAATCCGAACCCTGATATGACTCTGTAACCACCGTACACTGCTACGAGTATCGCTTGTATTACTTGTGTCTTCTCGGCTACCCCGGCCATTACTCTCCTTTACACGGCCCTCCTTCTCAGACCTTTGCTCACTAGATCTCTTCTTCCGCGCACTAGAATCCCTCTCTTCCATCATATCTCTACTATCTCGATCTCTCCTCTTCGCACTCCCATTCTCGGACGCCTTCTTGTCGCCAACAATCCAGTCGCCCGAACGAGTCTTCCGGGGGTCGGCTTCAGAGGGGTTGTAACCTAACCCCTGCGTCCCAGCACGGCGGTCATATTCAACAACTTTGGTATCCCCCGTCCTATTGTTCCTACCAATGCCCTTACCTTCCGTCCAGCCGTACCCAGCAAGGAGCGCCGCGCCAAATCCCTCCACGGGTACTTCATTGAACTCGTCCATGCCACGGTGCTCCGGAAGGACGTCCATGTCCTCCTTGTACCGCTGCAGCATGAGGTTGCCGGCGGCGGCAGCATCAGTAGTGGCCGGAGGCGGTGGGGGTGGCGGCACCTTCTCCGATTCCTTGGCAGCAGCGTCGGTGGCGCCGTTGCGGCGAGTGAGGCCGTAGCCGATTTTCGATGACGGGTCGTCGGGGGCGGTCGATGTGTCGAGGACGAAGGCGGGGCCCCCTCCGCCGGATTCGGCAGCGAGGGCGGCCTCCTCCTCAGGGGTGGGGAGCGAGGACGGTTTGCGTGGGCGGTGGGTGAGGAAGTTGCCGGAGTTGGGGAGCGGCGCGATGACGGCGCGCGCCGCGGCGGAGGCAGCTAGGGTTTGGGACGGATCGAACTCTGTGACGTACTGCTGGGCCGGCGCTGGCGCGGAACGGAGGTCCGCGTCCTCGTCGTACGCGGCGGCCGCAGGGCGTGCGGGAGGCTTGGGCGGCCGCTGCTTCGAGGAGGAGAAGGAGAACGAGAGCTTCTTCTCCTTTTCCATCGCGGCGGCGGCGTCTGCTGCGGCGGCGGCGAGCGATCCAGGAAAAATGCGAGTCTGTTTGGTGGAGAAATCTGGAAGCGCGTGGCGTTTGAGAACTGAAGTCGAGGGGCCGTCTGGCGGTTTGGTAAGTCGTGGTCGTGGACTGTCTCGTGGCCGAGTCGGAGGCGGTGCCCGTGTCCGAGCCGACGACTTGGGCCGGCCCCATCACAGGAGAAAACGATTCGGGCCATGACCGTGTCCGAGTCCAGTTCGAGCCCACGAGTGTATATATCCACGGCCTCGCGCGTCCATTTGGCACCACCGCACCAGGCGTCCAGGCCCAGATCAGACCATCGCCGCTTGCTCTGCCGCGGACGCAATGGGCGAGGAGAAGAAGAAGCTGTCGATCTCCATCGTGTGCAAGCGCCGGCCTCACAAGAAGCCCTCCCTCTTTGCTGCCATCGACGATGCACCCAGCTCCGCGCCAGCGCCAGCCCGGCAGTACATCGCTGAGTTCGACCCATCCCAGACCCTAACCCCCGCCGCGGTGGCGCCCGTCGTCATTGCGCCGCTCCCCAACTCGGCCATTTTCGGCCGTCGCAAGCCACCCACTCCTCGCCGCCCCATCCGCTGCCGCCGCCTTCGTCGTCGACACCGCCGCCGGCGACACCTCCTCCAGCACCCACTACGGCCTCACCCGCCGCGACGCTGCCGACGATTCTTCCGACCGTGGCACGGACGAGTTCCGCGACATGCCCGTGGAGGGATTTGGCGCCGCAATCCTTGCTGGCTACGGCCTGATCGTAGCAAAAGGGGAGGATACCAAGGTCGCCCATCGTGGCGCAAGACAAGGGCTTGGCTACAACCCCTCGGATCCCGACAAGGATTGCAAGAGGAGGTCCGGTGGAAAAAGGTCTAGAACAGAGGAAGCTTGCCAGGAGGAGGATCGCAATGCCAATGCCCGGTGCAAGAGGCCCTGTGGTGAGAAAAGGTCTAGAACTGATGCTTGCGAGGAGCTGAGAGACGGCCGGGGAAGCAAGAGCAAGGTGCGGTGGCTACAGAGCCACATCAGGGTCCGGGTTGCCAGCGAGAAGCTGGGCAAACGGCTGTACTTGGCGAAGGGGAAGGTGGTCGACGTGGTGTCGCCGACGACGTGCGACGTCGTGATGGATGATGGTTCGAGGCTCGTGCAGGGCGTGGAGCAGGATATGCTTGAGACGGTGCTGCCGCGGACGAATGGCCTGGTGCTCGTGCTCTACGGGAAACACAGGGGCGTGCGTGGGCGCCTGGTCCAGAAGAACGCCGAGGAGGAGGTTGGATTGGTGGAGGATGTGGATACCAAGGGTGTGATGCGTGTTGGATATGACCAGATGGCCGAATTCACGGGCGATTTGGAGTAGCTCAAACACTGAATATTTTCTTTTTTTTTTCTTTTGAAAATTGAAATGTTTTCTTTGTGGTCTGTGCTAGGAAATGTTGGAGAGGAAGAGGTAGATGTTGACCACCATGATTTGCGATATACGGAGTAGTCGCTAGATTTTTGTAATATAGAAGTAGAAAAAAAATACTTGTAATGCCTGCAGGCTGCAGATGAAGGTCGAGTGTATGTGTGTAGACAAAAGATTAGCCTTTTAGCTGAATTCAAAGTTAAGACACGTCGTATTGTTAACTTCCGATGACAAGATTAAGTAACACTAGCTTGTTGAAGGTGTTTATTGACCTAACTAATCAAGTTGATTGATTGTATGAGGAACTACAATGCTCTGCTTCCAGTTCCGGTTTCCCATTTTGGACTGGATTCTTCGGTCTGTCTATGGGCTATGGCATCACTAGATGTTTTTTCCCCGAACTATTTCTTTCTCTAGATGCGCATGTTATATGCAGAGAAGAACGCTATTCCAATTATGGATCTTGCATTGTGCACAATTTAGGCATCAAGGACGTAGCACTGTACTAGTACATTTGTACAACATATATTTTTTTTTTGGAGAATTTGTACCAACATATGTCTTGCTTATCTTGATGTGAGACGAAACAAAGATATGCACATTGGAATGTTAGTAATGGGCCTGGCCCAATTCGTGCTGTGCAAACTGCAGATCATGCGAGATTTGGGGTCATTAGTACTCGGAATTAGTACCACCTCACTAGTCTTGCATGGTTATGGTTAGGGAAAGAGCATATAAGGAGGGCCAGGGCTACCTTTTGATGGCACGCAGCTGCGTGGTGAGCACAAACGCAGCTGCGTGGTGAGCACAAAGCGAACTATTCTTTCGCCTTTTACTAAAGAATACCGTGTGCACGTCACAAATAGCAGCATACGCTAATTTTTGGAGGGGATTCTCCTTTTTGGAGGGCCCCACAATTCAAATATAATTTTGGAGGGGTCTGAGAAGTTTTCTTGTTGGTTATTTGTTGAGCCCCACAATTCAAATTTATGGAGCTTTATTTTTTTTGGTGAACAAAGTTAAAAAAATATAGAGTAATGTTAAAATTTTATCAAAAACTTCAAACGGGGTAAGACAATGTTTTGGAAATGCAGTGTAAGAGTTTCGATAAAGTTAAGTGGGGGCACCTGATAACTTCACACAGGTCAAGAGTTTGGTCAAAATTTTGCCATGCGATGCATTTAATCTCAGGCGAGATATTCAATTTTGCACTGGTGAAAAATTTGCCATGAGATGCATTTAATCTCAGGCGAGATATTCAATTTTGCACACCGTTTGTGTTTTTCCTCAACGCCTCAACTCAAGTAGGAATACTCAATCTTCAGTTATGCCATTGTGCAGGTCGTTAATTTCTGTGTGCCAGTGGTGGCTATTTTCATGCAGTCTGGGAGCTAATGCTAGCCGAGACCTAACAAGCGATGGTGACAACCTCAAGTCACGAGCCTCTATCTGGTACTTGTAGGATTGTAGTTCTAGCGATTGTGCACATGTCCGAATACGAACGAGCTAGATCAAGCACGAACACTGACGCTCCCCGTCTGCCTTCTCCACACCCAGCCAGCCAGCCAGGCCCCAGTAGCTAGCACACCCCAGCGAAATGAGCATAGCATACCTTCGATTACGTGGCCAGTGAAGGATCAAACATTCAAGCTAATGAGCATAGCATATCTGGATGAATCATGGAACATGTCCATCCGTTAGGCCTTGTTTAGTTCCCAAAAAATTTTGCAAAATTTTTCAGATTCCCCGTCACATCGAATCTTTAGACACATATATGAAGTATTAAATATAGATAAAAATAAAAACTAATTACTCAGTTTGGTCGAAATTGACGAGACGAATCTTTTGAGCCCAGTTAGTCCATAATTGGACAATATTTGTCAAATACAAACGAAAAAGCTACAGTTTCGATTTTGCAAAATATTTTGGAACTAAACGATGTTTTGGCATTTTCATAGATGTTGCTATGTACTGTATCTAGATATACACTTACTCCCAAGTCCCTAACACTATTACCTGACCAGGTGATGCATCCAAGCACCGTCAGGTCAATTCTAATTAGTATTCTAAAAAGACAAAGCAATTTAGAACTTATGAGAAAGTAGAGCAATGCATGCCATAAGCTAGGGCTAGAACAGGGGTTCAAAATAGCTCTCGTAGAAATATTCAGCATGATCCTGTGCAAACCTCAAAGCAGATAGCTACGCTCAAACTAAAAAGAATGCATTAATAAAAGAAGATTGCACAGAATCTTCTTAAATCAAGAGACACCTGAGCCCAAACTTTTAAAAGTACAATAATACAAAGAGATTGCCCAACCCAAAATCAACAAACCAACTCAACTAACCTCAGGTATTATACATGCATATAATAACTTAGTTTTGCAATGCAAAACGTTGGGTACAAACCTAGTACATCAACGCATACCAAATCATATTCAGTAACCAGCAGATATGGAAAAGTTTAGACATTAAAGTATTGCTCTTGTTAGCCCACAACCAAAACCACAGCTGATGAACTGAGTAGATTTTTAATCCGTTAATTGACTGGACAACAACCAAATCCCATTGTAACTATCAAGCATCAGCAGGGCCAGATATGATTGGGGCCACTTGGCCACCTTGTGCTTCACCATTCCAACTCAATCATATCCATATGACTTGATGGTGGAAACAGCCTCAAACATCCAAGACTGAACCAGAATTGGTCTTGAGAACAGTTCTGGTATAAAATTTCAGCATGATACAGTGCAAATCTCAAAGACAACCAAACGCTGTGACAAACCAAAAACAGAATTTTCTATGGACATGCCACAAAAAATTGTAACTGCTGAACACATTCAATAACCAACCAATCAGAATATCTGTACTAGTTTTATTAAGCAATTCTGTTTCCTCGGATGGTATCAGTCAGGTGTACCATAAAAACCTGCCACACAATTCAGAAAGTTGGATGGGAAACTAGTACACACAGTCAGCAATCAGCAGGTATGGGACATGTTTCACATGATGTTTAGATTCGCAAGTATTTCTCTTTATTTGCCGGTTCATCAATCACTGCCGAGTTGATTTCCGATACCCCCTTAGCTCACCGGACACTCAGCTGTTGCAAGTTGCAACTAGGAAGGAGGAGCAGAGGCAGATGCCTCAGACGGAGCGGCCTCGTCATCCTTGTGCTTCACCATGCCCGAGTCGACCAGAATCGGGACCTCCGCCGCGAGCCACGGCGCGAGGCCGAGGCACAGCGCGTGTGCGATACCGAACCTCGGGCAGTTCTTGGCCCACAGCGGCTTGAAGTGCACGGTGAGGCAGATCTTCCCACCCCGGTACATCTGCGCGAGCCAGCAGCCATCCATCACAGCGCAAGTCAGGAACCCTCAGCCAAATCCAGCAAATTAAGCAGGCATACAGACAGCATCGCTGTAATCAGTCGGAAGATTAGTAGCTTACCTTGTGGGTCTTGCCGTCGAGGGTGGGGAGCTCGATCTCGGGGGCGACCTGGGGGTAGGCGACGGGGATGTCGAACTGGAGCGGGAACTCATAGCGGCGGAGGTTGTGGACGTACCAGCAGGTCCCTTCCCAGCGGGTGCCCTCCGGGTTGGCGGCGGCGATGCGGAACCAGTCGTTGTCCTTGGCCTTGTTCACCGACGTGTAGGCGATGAGCGCGCGGTACTCCTCCTTGAGCCGCTGCCGCCACGCCTCGCCGTCCCGCGGACCCGCTCGCGTCGACAGCAGCGGGATCTCGCCGACCGTGCTCTTGGTCCCCTTGTCCCAGCCCTCCATCGATCCGACGCTGCTGTTCGGCCCTCGGCGGCGACGCGGCGGAGAAGAGAAGGTGCGCTGCGTGGGGACCGCTGCGTGTGTCTGACGCTGATGCGTGACGGCCGCGGGTTCTGAGGTCTACTACTAGTGTAGGCAAACCTTGAGGTACCTGGGCCGGCCCATCTCAGTTATTTCGGGCGGACGGGCCCGCAGTAAGTGAATGTGCGATCTGCTCGGGGCACAAAGTTATGGGCACGCAATCAGTGATAAAGGGTAGGATTACAAGGCCTAACTGCTACAGGGCTACAGGCTTTGGCGTTGGCGTGCACTCAAGTCGGAAAAGTTACTAAAAAATTAAGGAAGAATCAAAGTGATAGATACGTGCTAACGTTCTTTTTACCTTCTCTTGCTTTACGTTTATCCAAGGAAGGTTAAGTGTCGCCAAAAGCAAGTAACACGTTCATCTGTAGCACCAGTCCGTAAAAAAAAACCCGAGTGGAGTACTGTCTAGCTTCATGGCAACTCCGTAAAAATTCTCGTAGTTATGAGAAACCATCGACCATTATTTTCGGTACTGTACATCGTCTCTGAACCCACACTACGAGATCTTGATAGTGCAGAGTCCCTCCCTAGCTCATAAACCATCAAAGTTCATGGAAAGGACACTGCACCAGCAACCGAACACAGTACTATCAAATTGTCACACCTCACTCACCATCAATGGAGCTGCCCTTTTCCGGTGATTAAAACCAATCACCGAAAACCCCCCTTTGGACACATGCAAAACCATGGAATCTTTTTTTGCCCCCTCTTTTTTCCTCCTTTGATTGACAGTGAGGATTAGGCGCCTTGAGTTACACTAAAACGCACATCACTTTAGATGCACATGGTGCTACCGCTAGTTCATGAAATCCAGCGAGTGTTGGCAGGCAGACAAGGATGTAGCACACATGAGCCGTCCTACACGCTTGAACCTGATCTGAAAGTGACGAGATGCTGGCTGCATGCTATCCAGTACTGTCGTCTGTGTACCCAAAGCTTGCTTCGGGTGCACGAAGGAAGGCCGGGCTCGATGATTTGTGCAACAACTCTGACGATGACCCGTTCCAGTTTGCTACCGGGTACCGGCCTCGCCAGCAGACCACCTACTAATCATTCGAGGCTCTCGGCAGGAAGGACTCTGGTTTCTCAAGGAGGGGAAAGGCTAGCTAGGTTTTTGCGACTGACTTTTGCCTTCAGACATTGCAGAGTTGCACGAGGAATGAGAGAAATCTACTAGTCAACAAAGAAGCCTGGTCAGACAGATATCGTGCTAATGCTCATGCCCAAGCCGAGTCAAACACTTTTGTGAACCAAAAAAAAACTAAATAAATGACAATGTCAAGCGCTTTTGCTTCATGGGAATGAAGAATGGTCGTGTAGGGCCAATGGATATGTGCCTAGTACATATATTACTATGAGTTTGTAAACTAATCGGATGAATTTTCACACATGCTGTATGCAGATGCTGCTCTTTCAAAAAAAAAAAAAAACATGCTGATGCTGCTACGGTGCATCCACATCTTCAGAGAAAGCAGAGTGGCTGCAGACCTGCAGTGAGAACGCAGAGATGCAGTCCAACCGCTGCAGCACAAATGGATGAGACATAGGAGACCAGAACAGAGAAACTGTCAGAGAGGAAGCTCCAAGAACTGGCTTCATGGAGCCGCCAGGGGTTAGGTCATTGCTTGATCCTAACACATGTCCTGAACCACCACATTCCCGCTGCTGGTTTGTCCCATTCACTTTCTTTTTTCTGGTTTCCGATACCAACAATCTCCAGCTACCAACAGCTGAAACTCCTACCGTGGCTCCGTATAACCATAATAATTAAGAAACTGAAACTAACTATGGTACGGTTGTCTGATTTATAGCCTAACATCACAGCGTGTACATTGTCGTCGGTAGATTAGGAAGGTCCCATTAAAAACATGTTCAAATTTTCAAAAGAAAACGGTAAACAAGATGCTCATTGGCAAAAATCTGAATGGCTTCAGAAAAATTGGGCTAGTTAAACATGAATGAACAATAAAAAAATAGTACACCTTTCCACCATTGTCTAGGGCCTTGTTTAGTTCGTAAAAAATTTTCAAGATTCCTCGCTACATCGAATCTTTGGTCGCATGCATGGAACATTAAATATAAACGAAAATAAAAATTATTTGCACAATTTATCTGTAATTTGTGAGATGAATCTTTTGAGCCTAGTTACTCCAAGATTGGGCAATGTTTGTCAAATAAAAACGAAAGTGTTACAGTAACTAAAAACCAAAAATTTTGCGAACTAAACAAGGCCTAGATTGCACAGTTAGGGAAAAAAACTAAGCAGCAATTTCCTTCTTTCTTTATTTATTTCTTTTTATAGATTTCCTGCAAGAATTAATCCTGAACCACTGCATTATTGCCGCTGGCTTGTCCCATCCACTTTTCCTAACTTTGACACCAACCATCTCCAGCTACCAATCACTGAAACTATTGCATAGTGCATAGCTTCATATAATCATGAGAATTAAGAAAGTCGAGGTAACTATAGTACAGTTGTCTGATTCAAAGCCTAACTGGATCAGGATCAGGATCAGAATGTGCACTCTGGTCAGCGGGATTAGGAACGAGTCATCAAAATCATATTTAAAACGCCGAAAGAAAAGGGCAAGGAACAAGCTCTGAAGTTTCATTCAACAAAAATCTGAATGGCTTTTCGTCAAAATAAGCTAAGTAACATGAACAAAAAAATTTCGCACCTTTTTTACCATCGTGTAGAACTGTAGATTGTACAGCAAGAAGAAGATGAACTAAGCAAAGATTCCTTTCTTTTCTTTTTACACATTTTCTGCGAGAATTAGCTCTGACGATCGAGTATCATCATCATCATCATCATCAATCAAACGATGCTATGGCAGAGGCTGGATTTCCACTGCGATTGCCTCGCCTCCACCCACGCCAAGAACCGGTACACCTTGCCGAAGACGCTCAGGAACACCAGCCCGGCGACGAGGCTGTAGGCCGCCACACCGACGCCGCCGCCCTCCGCGGCGACCCAGCCGACGAGGTACACCGCATCGGCGGCAACGAACACCCAGCCCACGGCTTCCAGCGCGGACCGCGTCCACGCGCTGAGCCGCTCCTCGCCGTAGATGCGGCACACCATCCGCGAGCACAGCGCGAAGATGATCGCCAGCGCCGTCTTGGACAGGCCCCGGTACTGCACCGCCGTGCCGCCCACGACCAGGGGCTCCATCCGGCACAGGCACGACGCGCACTCCCCGGAGAAGCGGGACCACCGGAGCGCCTCCAGCCCCGTGTAGTACGGCAGCACGACGGCGTCCAGGTACAGGCTCGCGTGCAGCACGCCGGACACCGTGGACGCCTCCAGCACCGCGTACCGGATGTCGCCGTCGGCCTCGTTCCGGAACGCCAGCGCCGAGGCCTGGAGCAGCAGGAGCAATGCCGGGCCGAGCTGCGCGAGCGGGAACACGGCGTTGACCCGCTGCCCCCTGGCGAGCGCGAGCAGCACCAGGGGGAGCAGGAACGGGCCGGAGGGGAGCAGGTACTTCCTCTTGATGCCCCTGACGCCGGCCGCCGGCGCGCTGCTACCGTTGCCCCGGACGAGGTCCAGGACGGTGAACGCGAGAGTAGAGAGGAAGCAGTACGCGGCGAAGGCGGCGATGAGGACGCCGACGGCGGCGGAGTAGTCGCCCGGATAGGAGCTGTCGCAGTAGTAGTGGTAGGGGCAGGTGACGAAGTCGGTGGTCTCCTCGAGCTGCCACCTCGTGCACTTGAGTATCTGCCTCGTCACTGCGTCGCCGCCACCGACGCCGCCGTGCTGTGCCGCTCTCCACGCCGATCGCCCGGCACTGAAAAGCGGCGAGAGCATCTGATCATAGGACATGGTGGCAGCGAGCAACCGGTGTCTTGGCGTCCTTCAGGTCTGCTCCGACTTGTTCTTCTTCCTCCTCTGCTTCTTCTTGTCCTGTTCGCTATATGCATGCCTGCATTTGGTAGCCAGTGATGGCTTGCTTTCGGAGGCAACTCCTCACCTTCCTACTCTTCGTTCCTCTTCTTGGAGTTGGAGGCTGGTGTGCTGCTGCTGTTGCTTGCAGGAGGAGGGAGGGGGTTGCAAAGTTTGGAACTGGATAGGGAAGGTTTAACTGGCAACATTGAAGGGAACTTGCCAGGCATGCCCTTTAACGTGAAGTTTTCAAACATTGTGTACTAATCAAAGCAAAAGGTACCCAGGAAAGATGTGCTGATGGCATTAGCAAGGATTAACTGGGGGGTGTAGGGGTGTTTTGGGCATATGGAGTTCATGGTTTGCTGTCATGGTGGTTGGGTTGAGGAGGGGATGGGAAGCTGAGGTATTTGTTTGACTTTGTTTCCTTGTGTCATGCATTGGTACGCCAGCAAGGAAAACAATCAGAGGAGGGGAGAGAATTAGTTTACATGTACCTAGGTGTTAGTTAAAGTTTGTTGGGGGGTTGCATTTTCTCAGAGAGGTTTGTTGGGGTATTTGGTGAGGATATAGAGACCAAATGGCCAATTCAGCACTTTGTTCACCAGTGCATGATTAGACCTGACCTGCATGATTAGCATCTAGTAGCTGATAAGCTAGTCTTGCATTTATGTATGTATAGCCAGTAGTTCTTCAGTTTCCAAAACGGTTTAGACTGGCGGAGGCGTATGATGGTGCTATCATTTGGATTCCAATGCAACAAACAGGATACTCGATCTTTTATTCGGCATGAGGAATTGAGGATCCCTGGAGCAAATTATACTCGGCAAATTATTCTGGTAGTTGGCAAAGCCAGGTAGGCCATGATCCTGGAGCAGCAAGGAGTCAAGGAAGGACTGTGGCTGTGGGTGCCACTGTGACATGGTATATTGGTATCCCAGTCTGATGCTTGTGCTGTTGTGCACCGCATGTCTGTCTTGAGTCTGAGATGGTGGCCGGATGTTTCTGCAGCACAACGGGGCCTCTGATCTTTTTATAATCCAACCAGTTCTTATGATATTCTCATCGCTTACATAGATGATCCAACTGCCACATTTGATATGTCATATACTACATGTCAAACGGATATGGGGGCATGCATCATCTGGTGAGGTAGCGTCACTTGTTTATTGTTGCCATGAACGAGCTTTGCTGTTTTGTTCTGTCATCTTCCTGTTCATCTTTCTTGTCAAACATGTGCGGATGTGCCACATGAGGAGATGGACGAAGATTCGCTGGAAATCGGGAGCTGCAATTCCATGGCAGTTTTTTCTTTTTTCTAAATGACGAAATCCATGGCAGCTGTAGTGGATATCGAGAGATATTCATCCAGACATTCTGCAGGACATAACTCCCACTCCATTGCACGAACTAGATGATTTCAGAAAACATGAAGCAACTGTAAATTTGAATGGTAGGGGCAGTGGTACGGTCTGTGCCAAGTCAAACAATAGGACCTTGTCTATGAAAATGACTGAAACATGGTACTCACGTACATCGGACCACTAAACCAAAAAATATTTCGGAATCAAGCATCAGCCAGGGCATATAATATCAGCTGCTTCTAGTTCACGACTTGTTGGTCCAAGTCTGTTCGCATCATATATCAGTGACACTCACGTATTCAAGTTAATCCCACACATCAACACGTCCAGTTCCACGATACGTACAACCTTCACAAGTCAAACAGGTGGTATCAGAAAACACCGGCTTCGACAGTGAAATACAAGCAGAACTGGTAATTTGGAGTGATTCAGAGGGTACATATGGAGTTTGCTCCCTTTGGTGTGTTCACTGTTGACCAGTGAATCAGATTGTAAATTGTATGATTGGACGAACGGGATCTTATAGTTTTGGTTCGAGCACTGAATAAAGTTGATCTTTGGCTATGCAGTTAATCCACTCTGACTTAGCTAATTGCCTTTTTTTTTGCGAAAGACTTAGCTAATTGCCTTCGGGTGATACTAAAGGTAATCGCAAATATCATTTAGCTAATTAGGAAAGTGTAACTACACCAAAAGAGTATGGAGGGTTAGGTATTCCAAATTTGAGAGATCTGAATATATGCTTATTAGGATCATGGATTAAAAGGTACCATCTTGGATGGATCTAAGCTTTGAAAAGTGCTAGTCCCTCCGCTTCAAATTATAAGACGTTTGGCTTTTATATATACATTGTTTTTACTATATATCTAGATATAGTTGTCTATTTAAGTGCATAGCAAAAGCTATATAGCTAGAAAAGCCAAAAGGGTTTATAATAGTTGGTTATAAGTACAATACATGCAGTCCTAACATTTTCTATAGTTTTACTATGGTGCCTCTCAATTTTTTAAGTGTATGATCTAGGTTGCTTCCTAGGTCACAACAATGCAAACCGTCTGGTATGGAGATGGAACCAAGAGGAAATGTACTCCTTCAGCTCAGCTTACAGAGTGCAGCACCTACCTTCGCACTCGGTCCACGGATGCACTCGGATCTGGAAGACCTAGGCGCCGCTTCGCGTCGGGATCTTCCTGTGGCTCGTCGTTTGGAAGAGGCACTGGACCGCAGACAGTAGGAACCACCACAGGCTTGATGCGCGCGACGAATGCTACCTGTGCGACCAAGACCAGGAGACCATCGACCACATCATCACCACCTACTCCTTCTCTAGACACATCTAGTGGTCCACTCTAACGGTGAGGGCCGACGTCGCTTAGGTGGGGGGCTCCATCGCCGACTGGTGGGAGCGGTGGAGACAGAGATGGCACGGAGAGAAAAGGAAGTGCGCTGACACCCTCTTCGCGCTCGTGGCATGGGAGCTGTGGAAAGAAAGGAATGCAAGACTATTCCGGAACGAAGCAGCCACTAGCGCGCAACTTCTCGCCACGATCAAGCAAATCGCTGACCTTTGGATAGAGGCGGGAGCGCGCCACCTCAGAGAATTAGTCCTCGAGTAATCGCCATGTGTAATCAGGCTAGGGATGTTGCGCCTTTTAATTTTTTATACTTTATATATCATCCCTAGCGCGTCCGTGTGCGTTGTAAAAACACCTTCTTTTTAAATACAAAGATACGCAAATCTTTTGTGTATTCGAGAAAAAAAACTAGGTCACAAATGGAAACTGGTAATGGTCATAAGTTTAAATTCTGGGAGGATAACTGGCTTGGTCCTTCCATCCTAACCATTCAATATTGGGAGATTTACATCTTGGTGAATGAGAAAGCTCAGAGTTGTGTAATGGCACCAACCTCAAATGCACTTTTAGAAGATAAGTAGATGCTAGGCTTATGAATTTATGGTTAGAGGTCGACTGGTTAGCTTGAACTATCTGTTTTTCTGAAGAGGAAGATGATGTCCTTATTTGGCAATTTAGTTCTAGCAATTTGTATTCTTCTCAATATCAGTATAGAATCATAAGTTTAGGGGATGACTCCTATAAGGAGAAAGTACCTAGAGTCTATTTTTTCCTTGTGGTTATTCTCTACAAATAATATTTTAACGAAATAAAGATAATTGAAGTATAAGAAGAGAAGTAGAGGACATGTCTTTTGTTTTGTTGTGAAAAGGAGCCGGTTCATCATTTGTTTTTCGATTGTGTTGTAGCTAGACAGCTGTGGAACTTATCTCTGCTATTTTGGTACAACCTGTGGAATTGATTTTCAGTTTCGTTTCGCTAAAATTTAGCTTATGCTTATGCTGAAAAGTATTATTCGCTGATTTGTTGTGAGACAACAACATTGTATCATGACTGATAGTTTGCAGTGTTTTTTCTGCTGCTGCCCTATGGAGGCTCTGGGAATTGAGAAATAGTTTATGCTTCTAGGAGAGGATATGAAATCCCTCTTGCTGAAGGTTGCTACTATGATCCAAAATTGGTCGATCCTGTGTCCACCAAGCCATTCAGGAGTTTAACTCCAGGCTTTTGGATTTGACGAAGCTAGCAACGACCGATGATAATAACCATGTGATGATATCGAAGAACAAGTGCTTTACATCAATGCAATAAACTAGAGGTCCAATACTTTACCGCATGAAGCCAAGGCTCTGCCGTCAGGAAACTCAGTTTTTGGAAGGGACTTGACTCTCTGGCAAATGGCTTGATTTAACTAAGCTAGGTTTATCTTGTGAGATGTAAGTGTTTTTGGTTCTGGCTTCTTCATTGCTATTTCCAGTTTGCATTAAACGGCACTGATGGATGTAACCTATCCGAATTGTATAATAACGTTCTGATCTTGATAGTGTAAGACAGGGGCTTGGCCCTCTTAAAGAAGTTGACCATTTATTAAGCTATATTCAAACACAGGTCCTGTATATATATGTACTAAACCTAAAACAAACGGGCATTCCCAAGATAGCAAGCCTTTCTCCCGTCATGGACGTGAAATGAAATGTTTGCAGCAAAGCGAAGCCCGGAACTGACAACACGACGCGGCCGCAGGCAACGAGTAGCCAAAGAATTGAGCACTGAAAGATACATCCACCACTCGACCAATCTGTTGTGGGAGCAGGTAAGCCTACTCATAATAGTTTATAGCTTTGCTCCAATCAGGTATGCTGATGTCGCAGACGAAGTCGGCAAAGGAAAAGGCTGGAGCCCGGAGCAGGTACAGGCGTAACAGCGAAAGGCGTTGATCGGTAGGAGCCTAGGAGGGGTATGTAGACAAGGGAGGATGGATGGAAGGATATTTCACTCGGTTGATGACTTGTGGAATGTGTGCAGCCATAGAATGGTTTCCGGTTGATAGACTCGTGGAATGTGTCGAGAAAAAAATGTGTGCAACCATACAATAGTTGGCGCACCATGCACGCTGAAAAGGGTGAAATGACTGAGCCTAAGGATCCGCATCGACCTGGATCAATCAAATCTGAAGGGAGAATCTGCAGATGGATTTGTGTTCACAATGCCGATGATTGATGAGATAAAAAGAAACAGAAAGTGTGAATTTTAGGTCTTAATATCTAGACATCCCTCCGCCCAGAATGGATCAACTTCTAGAGTTATCATAATTCAATTAATTTTAAGTTTAACTAAATCCTTTAGTAAAAGACTAATATATTTGTGACATAAAATTAGTATAGTTAGATAATATATTTTCATACTATAACTTTTGGGGTCTTAGATCGTAGTGCTCTTTTATTTCAAATTAATCAAACTCAAAGCTTGACTTAAGACAAGTCAAGTTGATTTATTCAACGATGGCGGGACTACTAGATACCTAAGTGTATAACAAAAAGGTACGTATCCAGAGTCCAGAAACATCAAAACGACCTATATAATTTAAGAAATCCCAGATTCCAGAAACATCAAAACGATCTATATAAATTAAGAAATTTAGGACGGAGAATCGCCCTGGATTCCAGTAAAGTTACAACAGCACATTAGAGGCCGATAGCCGGACAGTTAAAGAAACAGTTCTCCAGAAAGAGAGATGTTCCTTACAGACAAGATTATATCCATTGCGTAGCCCCCTAAGACACATTTCAAATCAAAATGAATTGATTCGAAATCAAATCTAGTTACAATAAGAGTTGCTACGATTTTACAAAGCCGACTTACTGGATTAGGCCACGTATTTGGATGATACAAGACTCATGAGAACTAATAAAAAAATACCCTCATCCAGGCATGCAGGGCTTTCCCCAAACATTGAAACATTTCCAGACATGAACTGACTGAAACCACTTTGCGTTCTAGCAATGTAAGAACCGTTTATGACTCCACAAAACTGGTTTGATGGCAGTACATTATGAAAATCTTATTCCTAAATTTCCCAATCTTGCATAGACTTAGTTTATCCACAGTTTAGCAACTTCGGTCGGATCTTCCATTTGTGCAAAATCTAAACAAACAAACAAAAAATCAAGTCAAGATTGACAATAAATCTAATGGTTGTATGTAAATAATGGTAAAAACAACAATTATCAGAAGTCAACTAGAACTTGGACAGTGGAAATAACTTCACGGAGTTTAAGTGCACCGGCAGTCCTTAAACTTTCCATGTGGTTCATCTAGGCCCTAAACTTAGATAGCTAAGTGTGCCACTTGAGGTCCAGAGTTCCCTAATTAGCATAAAGTTGACTATGTGGCATGGCAACATGGCATGTGGCATGAACAGACATGATCATAAGCACGTAGTAGAACATGGGAAGTAGAGGACATGATAGTGGCATGTTTGGTAGCAGGAGCGAAGGTAGGTTGTGGCTTGGGGGTGCAAATACTCCACTCCCTGATTTTTAGCTCCAGCTCCCTGATTCTCTAATGGAATGATTCTGGTGGGTGAGAAGGGTAAGGAGCAGGTGGGAAGTGATTCTTGAGTGTTTTGGCAGGGTTTGAATAGAGAGTAACGACGAGCGGGTTTTTTTAACTCCTAGCTAAATGGAGAAGTGATTCAAAAAAAAAACCTGCTCCAAGGAGCACTGCTAAATACCACATACATGATTGCTCGCTTATTAGGGTGATTTGGACCTCCAATGGCACACTCGAAAAGTTGGGATCCACACGTGCATTTTAAGAGTTTATGGACCTAGATGGTACTGCATACAATTTTCAAGACCACCAATGACTTGAAAGAATGTAGCAAGATTCAGAAGCTACAAACTTGTGGCTTAAAGAAAATGTAGGAACATTCAAGGCTAATCAAAATACAAACTGACATTCAGAAGAGAAAATCCTTTATTGAATGCAAACAGACTTACTCCTATCATCAGACTACTGAACAAATATCCATATCCATACTAACTGAGAAATATTTAAAGGAAATTGGACTGACATATCCATATGTGAGGATTTGAACTACTATAAAAAATTGCTTCAATGCATGGATTGATATGCCTTTCAGCTAAACAAGGTAGGTAACATCTCTAGTACGGGGAGAGTACCACTAAACCTATAAAAAAATGTACCCAAAAATTGTATTACGTATAAGCGTGGATGATGATAACCTTACTTGCTAATTTGAAATTAGCAATCAAAAGATTCCATGTAACCACAATGGTAACTTTGAGGTTGCTGGCTTGCTGCTGTTCAAGTTAGCATGCTAGGTAGATCTTCTGTACAACTTTTTGTAGGTGTAGTATTACTAATTCCAGAAATCACAAGAAGCATATTTCATCCTACTGTTTGATGTCTATCATTTCAGGAAAGATCCAAATTCGAAACTTTTATGACCAAATGACAATACAAAACACAAAATAAAGTAAACATCAAGGATGGTACAAATGTGAAGCAAAATAGATATAATATATATGTGGGAGATTAACCTTGGAGATGCTATGGCACTGCTAACTGCTTCTGTTTCTTGCATCCTTATGCTGGTAAGTAAGATTCTAACATCAGCTGTGTTTTTGCATGTGGTGGTGACACTATATCAACAACAAGGTATGTGAACTTCCATGTCCGATCAGAATTATCTTTGAACATCTCTGAATACACTTTTCCAGCTCCATGTGGCCCACGGATGAGAAAGTTCACCTGAAAAAATGCATGTGAGCAGCGTAAAAATAGCTATATGAACAATATGACTTGACATCAATGCAACCTTAGTGCCTCCTTTCCAATTTAGCAAAAACTATCTACGAGCACAACAAAAAATGTAAACAGGATCATCTCTGGTGTTGATACTGCTCTCAGGATTGATATTAGCAATGAAGGCAAATAATTCTCATCTTAGTACCTCCCCCTATGTTATGATTCAAAATTAAGCTCTTCCCACGCTGCTTGCTGTTGTTAAGGAGAATAATTGGCTCATTGTTGTATGCTGCTAAGGGACTAATGAACTCTCAGAGAGCAGTTTCCCAACAAGTGTTGCAGAAGAGAGAGCATAACTGCAACAGGTAAAGTTGCCACTTTCTTATTGACTAGGCTACAGTAGACCTGAGGTGCAAGAAAACAGAAGAATGGAAGAAGACACAACAGAAGAGACAAGAATGTGTTATACCTCCACATGTTCAACACCATCTTCATCTGTCCAAATCTTATTTGGAATTCTCTGCCGAGCTGCACGGTTTCTAGTTTCCTGGCCATATCCAGTAATAGGGTGGCCAATCCTTGAGGTGACCTGACAAAATATATAAAACTAGTAAGAGAGAGAAAGTACAATTATCTACAGGAAAACATGATCAACAAAAACCTGGCTATCACTCTGAATTCTTGCTAGAGCTTTCCCAAATATCTTGTACCTGTTGGGTGGTTAAACAATGCACAGGCGTTAGCTAATCTCCCTTCAGCTTCAAAATTATATATTCATTTATAAAACAGGCATATGGACAATCACTATGCCACACAAAAAGCAACAAACACCAAATTATTATGTTGGGTTTCAACTTTAGCCTACCCCCAACTTGCTTGGAGTAAAGGGCTTCGTTGTTGTTGTTCAGCTTTAACATAAAGCAATGCATAGTACTTTCGGTAGTGAATCAACACTCTTACAAGTTATAGGATAAAAATGCAGTATGCACCAGAATAGGGCTTGTGACAACCGAAGAAAAACAGAAAGATCTATGGTATTTGTTTTTTTTTCTCGAACATGCAGGAGAGTTGTGTATCTTTGTATTAAGAAGAAAAAAGGGGCAAGAGCCACACCCACGCTCCTAATCTCTTAGAAAAACACACGCGCCTTTTACTAAGACATATGGTATTTGGTTTCATCTTCATTTTTCAATATAGTAAAAGTTTGCTCATATCAGGTATCACACCAACCTATAAGTGTGTCACAAAGTTGCAGATAATAAATCTTCCTATTCCTATACTGCACAAAATGCCACTCTATGAACCAAGGAAATGAAAATATAGACACATGTGCCTTAGACAATGATGCATCCAGATTAAGATGTATATATAAAGTAGCAAAAAGGGCAAAATGAAGTTCCATATTACACATCATATTGACTGTTAATTTGTACAGTGCACGTAAAGATGGGGTATTAGTGTTACGATCTGAAGAATGACCACTACGAAATTCTTTTTTTCTCGAATACACAGGAGATGTGTATCATATCATTAAAGAACCACTGCAAAATTAAATTTTATAGAACTTAAAAGAACATGGTAATAATTACTATTTATTTATAAACACATTTGTAATATCGAAATACAATTAGTTATAGGTGTATCAATTATCATTCTGCAAAGTTCAAACAGAAGCCAGATAACAAATGCAAGGGACTTACTCTTTTGGCTCAAATATAAGCTCTTTGAACACAGCATATCCAGCCACCCCTGCAATTCCGAGTCCAGCAAGTATTACAAGACTATAAGAAGCACCTTCAGTAAATGTCACTGGCTTCTCAGGTATATTGTAGGTAATATCATCAAAGGGATGTTCTACAGTTGACAAGTCTTTCCCTTCCTGCGAACAAAGAGGACAGTTCCTTACAAGTAAAAACCCATAAAAATGTGCAACAGCATTATAGCTATGCGACATATTCTGCTTCCAATATAATTAACAAACACGTGTTTGACTAATGAAACCAGTAATATCAGTTAGCTACATATACAAGTTCTATCAAGAACTAAATGACTAAAAGACCCCAAAAATCTGACTGCTGGTGTCTTATAGGTGATTAAAACTGTCAAGCAGTATAACAATAAACAAAACTCAAAGTCTTCTCCAGCAGTAAACACACGCTGAAACTTTGAGTCTTCTCCATCAGAACGCTTTCTCACATATGACAGGGATGCCTTGTAGAAAATAGCACTGTAACTGCAACACTACAAGTACTGCTGGCTTTGGCTAAATGATTAGCATAACTGAGTTTGCTCATATGGGACCACTGAGATTATGGATCCATAAGACAAAAAACTTTGAAGCAGACCATTACAAAACAGTGTCTAGCAACTACCTCTACATCTCTCGTAATGTAACTGGTGAAACAGAAACTTTTCAACATATGCAGGATCACAAATTTGGTATAGCTCTTAATAATCATTTTTTTATGAAATTTTGGTTGTCCAAAACCACATTACAGGGCTAATGCATATAAATAAGCCGGTATACGTGGTAAAGCTGTTGCCATTCAAGGTGTAGAAAGCACGTCCAAGCTAATTTATGTATAATCCACAGGTGTTCAGTAATTCCGATGATGCATGATCACAAGTACATGTGGGATTGGATTTGGAAATCCAAAGTCCAATTTAACCCTGCCTGCTTTGGATGTACATGAACATGATCTGTTTGGACTTGGACATCCAACACCATGTGAGAAAATAAAGCACAATATCCATTGGGTTGCAACACAAAACTCGAAAAGTCCAATGTCCATTGGACTTGGTTTTACAGTGGTGGTAACCCTCTCAGCCTCTCTTCAAATGCTAAGCGGGGAGAGAATCGAGAAAGGAAGGGTGGATGAGAGGGGCAGACTAGACTTCTCATCCGAACCATCAAGTGACCTCCATAGACCACTGACATCAGAGATGAGACGAGAGAATGGTCACTTCAGTACTTCACTTGTCTCTATGACCATGGCATGGCCTGGCATGGTGTTCCATTGAATAGATCATTGGAGTGGAGTGGGTGACATGCCAAGCACAAAGCAAAGGCATGTGCAGGGTGACGGTGATGCTGTAGTGATTGGCCTTGAGGTAGAGCACAAAGGCAGTAACGTAGCAGACTGAAACAAGCAGTAGCTTGACGGTATAGGCATTGGTCACGTAGAGGTTAATGCAGACACCAACAGCTCTGGGCCAGGACCATGCTTGTGAATCTCAAGATGGCCATGGCTTGGAGTTCTGCAGTCAGTGAGGGTCACATGGAGTGTCCGATGCCTGATGAAAGGAGGCTAACATTGGTGTTTCACAGTGAGTAGTTTTGCGGAGAGCTCTGGCTGGAGATCTGACATGACAGATGAGATGAGAGAGTCAGCATAGCTTGGTTTTCAAGTTGCCTGTGGGGAAGGGGAAGAGGAAGAGGAAGACGCCTTTGCTGTAATGGTTGGATCATGATGGATGGATTCTAACTTGAGGCACTTGGATTGCTTTGAGATATGTTTGGACTGGATGGTAGACTTTCTGTAGTAAGATTCTAATTGGATTCCTTTGTTAGGATTTGGATTTTGATCCAATCCCACCAACAAGGTAACACAATAACTAAAAGCTTATATACTGCATTACAACCACCTTAGCAGCATATCACAAGATGGATAAATAATTCAAATTTATGCAGCAAAGGATACTCATCCATCCCAAAATAAATCAACTTCTAGAGTTGTACTAAGTCAAACTATTCAATTTTGACCCAACTTTATAGAAAACGATACCAACATTTATGATGCCAAATAAGTACACTATGAAAATATATTTCATTTTCTAATTTTGCATCATAAATATTGGTGTTCTTTTCTACGAATTCAGTCAATCTTAGAAAGTTCGACTTAGGAGTTAGGACGATTTTAGAAGATAATCCATTTCGGGACGGAGAGAGTATATAAATGCATGAGACGAGAGAGTATACAAACGCATTACACTGAACAATTTAAATCAGCAAGCAGAACTGAAATACAAACCTGTTTTGCCTTCTGGTCTGCTTGTGTAGAGTAAGATGCACATGGCCTTACGGAACAAGGAAACACTTTGCGCCACTCATAACGAGTAGTCAACGGAGCTGAAGTGTTTGACCTAGTCACGTACCACCTTGAATTTTTCAAAGACGAAACTGGATGTTTTCCCAAAGAAAACTATGTCAGCATTAACAAATCCTAACGTGGAAAAAGTAGTGCGGAAGAATATCGGTCAAGATTGAGCAAAAATGCACACAAAAGTTGGATAATTGTTGAGTGCTTGGAAATCAATGAAATTATGATGAGACTAGATAGCTGAGAAACCATTCTTTGTAATCATAGCCATGCATGCTCATAACATGGAACACAAGTAGAACCTTAAAGACAGCTTGGAATTTCAATTTTATGAATTGAAAAAACTGAGCAGTTTGCATCGACCGGATCATGATGAGGGTTACACACAGAATATCATAATCATGTATTCGAATTATCACCAGTTCACTACTGAACAACACCTTTTGACTCTTCAGTTCTGAATAATTCAACATAGAGATTTGTTTTACCTTTGGCAAGTTCATCAAATGCATCCAATGTATGCAAAGTATCACATACAGTTATAATAGATGCAGTGTTGCAATGGCAGTACATTATCATGGAAGGTTTACTGAATCAGTATGGCAGTATAGAAGCGCTCTTTGAAGTATTGGTTGCGGTAAGAGTGGGAAACGGTTCATGAATATTATGACAGGCTAAAAGATGCTAAGTTGACCTAGGAGCTCATATGGAAGCCACCGAACACTTTACTGTGATTTGCAATGTCAACATATACTTAAAGCAGCTAAACTAAAAACTAGATAAGCATACATAATGTTTAAATTGTTATGCAGTATCCAGCCAGCCAGGGTTCCAAAAAGCAGCACTAAGCGCACGCTTCAGCGCGCTGAAGCGCTAAGCGGACGGGTAGCGCTTCGCTATGGGGCATAAGCGCTTCCAAAGCGGCACGACCGCCTTTGGTAGAGCAGCGGCTGCTGGCTCGCGCTGCCCGCCGGACGCGCGCGGCGCGCGGCGCAGCCGCAAGGGCCGTGCGCCGTCGACGGTCCAGCGGAGGCGGGAGGGGAGAGGGAGGTGCGTACGCAGGGTCGCCGGCCGGTGTGCGGAGCACGGAGGCGAGGGCGCGAGGCGACTGGCGAGAGGCGGGAGGAGCCGCTGACACTGCCGCCGAGCCTGGGACTGCCCCGCCGTCGCTGAGAGCACGAGCCTGAGCGCCGCCTCCGTTGCCTTCATGCCGAGCGCGAGTGGGGGACGGAGCAGAAGATGGAGCGTCGCCTTCATGCCGATCACGAGTGGGGAAGGGGGCAGAAGATGGAGCGCCGGCGCTGCGAGGAAGACGAGAAACGGCGGCGGCTATCAGGCTGTGCGCCTTAGTGCTAGGGTAAAAGACTACGAGCCTGTTTGGTTGCCCATGGGTCTGGCCTGGTCTCGCATCAATGGGCCTGGCTCACCTTAGGGCCCGTTTGGTTAACTCTGATCATATCAAATATTTGGATATATATAAAGTACTAAATCTTTCTTTATTAATATATACTAGGAGATATATCCTTACAGGAGAAAGATCACATATTTGGAAACTGTATGATGTACTCCTCAGTTGTCTTTCTCTCCATTGGGCTTCTAGCACCTACAATCGGCACCTCACACATGTCTCACCAACCTTCCACGACATCCTACCTTAACCATAAGATTCCTGTCTACCACTCCAGCATGACGCCCTGTCGCTTGCCCTACACAAAGTTTTACAATTGTTTATTTACTAAGGATTAAAGAAAGAAAAGAATGGTTTTACAAATGTATCTACGTACATTTTGGTTGATCAGTTGGGTTCAAGCCTTTAGGCTTGCGTAATTTTTTTCCTAATTTATTATTTATGGGCGAATAAAAAAAATAGATAGACTGAAATTTTTATGATTAAATATTAGTTAAAGATTTACATATTCTCTATTACAACAGATTTTTTATTAGTCAGGTATGTCGATGTCGTAATTAATTTATTGCATCATTGGAATTTGAGAACAGATCAGACTCCATATTCTACTCGAACTTAACTGACCCAGTCGGGCTGTGTTTATATACTATGGGCGGACAGAAAAAGTGGACAGACTGAAATTTTCATGATTAAATATTAGGTAAAGAATCATAGTCCTATACGGATAGACTGGTGAATAGAATTTCGTCGTGAACAAAATTTTATGGTGAACTGAAATTTTCAAATTTATTATTAGAGATATAGAATTATAAAAATTTTAATCTGCTCATTTTATTCTGTCGGCCAATCTTCTCTCTGGAATCGTTGGAAGAGAGAAAAAAAAAATAAAAGTTTTTCGAGGGTTTCCAATACAAAATCTTCTGACACATTAAATAATACATATCAGAGCACGTTGAGAATAAAAAAAAGTATAGGGCCTAAGTGCAAAGTGTTTATCCTATTAATTTACTTTTATTTTATTTTTTAAATCAGTTGAAAATTGATAAATGTTAGTAATTTGTAGAAAAATCTAAAAATTACAAAACAAATTTTGTTCAGCTCCACATATGTAGATCCATGCAATAAACAAAAATATCACAAACTTTAGTTTTTTGTTGGAGATGCTTGTCTATGCTTTTTAGTGTAAAATCAAAATTGTAGCTATCTTGCTCAAATTATTATGAAAATTTTATGGTAGCCTATTTAATGTGATGCTTGATTTTATGGTAAAGTTTTAGCACCATTTCTGCATATCTCACTAATTTACTAATTTACCTAGATTTATACTTGCTAAATAGTTTACAATTAATTTAAGTATGTAAATAAAAAAGGATGCTCACACTACCTTTGCATGATGTTTTGATATGTCATATGAACACTTCATAAGACCATGTGCTTATAACCTACATACATTTAACTGATATATCATATTTCATATGAATCCTAATTAAAAAAAAAGCTAGCAACAACTTCTCATGTTTTAATATAATACTAAGGTATATTAATAGATAATATATGAGTAAGATAATGTTTGCTTAATTTCTATTTTTATTATTAAATAAATATATCTCCAAGCTATATATTATTATAAATATTAACTATCTAATACCATAGATGTCCTGGTTATCAGTAAAATAAATTATAGATTTTAAATTTATAAAAAGGATAAATATAAATAGACATGTAACATTTATGTCATCACTTTCTATGGCCATTTGATGTTTTTCTCCCGTTGCAACGCACGAACATATTTGTTAGTATAGATTATTTACGAAATTAAAGTATAGCTAGAGAGTAATTTACAAAATGAATCTTTTGAACCTAATTAATCCATAATTAGATACTAATTATCAAATAAAATAAAAGAGCTACAATATTTTTTAAAACTTTAACACGTTTAACCAAACACCCCTTTAGCCTGGCTTGATATAACACTCCAAAATTTTTAATTTTGGATTGTTATTAGAAAACACTAAATTAAATAAGGATTTAAAATTTTTCTAAAATATTACAAGATTTTTATTAATTATTGTTTTTATGAAATGAGGAAAATGTGAAATTTTAA
>Ga0182004_10000025_pt1 | contig 48001 bp, 25 predicted proteins | sample Sormic07211540_1_FD_120479 | JGI IMG/M metagenome (GOLD analysis project Ga0182004, IMG submission 120479) | Endophyte microbial communities from Sorghum bicolor roots, Mead, Nebraska, USA - 072115-40_1 MetaG | ecosystem: Host-associated > Plants > Roots > Unclassified | place: USA: Nebraska...
CTCGAACAATGTAGACTTGGAGTCTAAATAAGACTTGGAGTCTTATTTTTTCTACCTCTTTCTTCAATAAATACGGTGCCACATCAGCAAAATACCATAAATAATATGTAATTAATTGTCTTGAACTCTGTGATAGAGTCTTGCATTGGTGCAGAAACCATCGTGATTTCTATAGATATTAATTGTAGTGTCATCTAAGCATTTTGCTTGGCAAGAGAGTTACTAAAGAGAGAGAGAGAGAAAAAATCATAAAAACTGAAACTAAGTTAGAAAATCCAGTTAGAAAATCCAAAACATAAAGTGATATGATTGGCTAAGAATCGAGAAAGAATGAATATAATTGAATAAAAAAATATTCTACAGAAACTATCCATTGAAATCATAGTTTCTATATATAGTGTCTATAAAAATTTATAGTTTCTAACATTGAGAGTGCTCTAATAGCTAGTCAAATAGCTAGTTATTAGAGACGCTCTAAGATAACTAGTGTAATCTAGCCAAGCCAAGCTTGCTCAGACCAAACCGACCAAGCCTGAGCCAAGCCAGAGTTCTAACTCGTTAAGATAGCTCATTATCGTTATCTTAACAAAGTCACACCAAGCCGAAGCTGGCTCTATATCGACCCAAGCCAACAGTCAGCCACCAAACCGCGATTCAGCTTCTTCTACCCACAGAACAACTCTTCCAGCCACAAATGAAATTACAGAATTTTGGAAGCGACTACTAAACAAGAACCACTCTTTTTACCAAAAGAACACGCGCAATGTCGCGAAGAGTCGATCATAATCTAACAGATTGATATACATCTAGCAGTATTGGTGGATTGTTAGCTTCTGTAACGTCACTGAAGCGGGATGTAACCAAGGGAGCAAAACAGCATTTGTCCAAACCGATTCCATGCTAGAGTTAACTCTGTAACTAGATGGCTAATGCAAACCTATACAAAATCTAATTAACTCTGTCAAGACGAGTTCCCTTGCAGCATTTACAGATAACAGTTGCAACTAACTGTTAGGAGCAAGTCGAAAGAATGAATCATCAGGTTGGCTTGTCGATCTGGTGCAATATCTAAATCCACAAAAAAAAATCATGGGGAAAGGGATATGCCTCCTCATGCTTAGCGGCGGTTGTGACTGCTATCTCCCTGTTTACATGGAGAATAAACTAGATGAGTGCCAACTGAAAGACTTTGATAAACTGTGCTTCAAATTTGATGACTTCGTAATTTGGTATATGTTATTACTTTAAACAGGTCAAAACGTCGATAAAACGGAAAGAAAATATGCACGTCACATTTGTAATATGCGGTGCTGTCCATTATTCCATTAGTGACTTGTTTCAGAAAAAAGGGCAGGATGAAATGAACGTGTCATTCTTTTGAGAAGGTGGAACTACGTCGTTCTTCCATCTATGTTATGTATGCTTGCTTAAATGCAGCACCTAGAAAATTTCACAACCTTAAACTCAAGACATTGTGATAGGCAGATAGTGATTACTTGAAGTTTGGCGAGAACAAGGGGGTGGGGGGCACAGGGCAAGACTAAGGGAAATATATCTATGTAACACAAAATTGAGACTCACCTTGAATATCATATATATTACTGCAGGGCAGCCAAATACCAGCCACTTGCACTTAGAGATATTAAAATCAATGCATAATCTTGGGCAAAATGACTCCATATTCTGATAGGCAATGTGAAACGTGGGAAGGAAATGAGGCACTAACTATTCCCTATGTCAGCCCTATTGAGAATAACACAGCTTAGCCTCAAGAGTTAATTATCCTATCGCTTGGCCAGTCAGATCAGACTATTTCCCAAAGGAAATCCAAAAACAGCTTTTTTTTTCCTTATTCTAAAATGTAGATTACTGCAATGAGACAATTTAGGTTGATAGTCAACAGAACCTTTCAACCAGAGCAACACCAAGAAATGACCAGTGGAGCTAAGGGCACTCATGCTGAGGTTGGAAGGTTTCTTCTGACTGTCGAAGGTACATTATAAAGTCACCACCACCTGAAGGTCAATCTCATGCCCAGTAGGAACAGACTTCCCAGAATCATCCTTTGATTGCAAACCAAGAGATTCATTTACTGAATCAGTTTCAGGTGTAATGACAAGTGCCTCTTTGCCAGATATCCTAATGTTGTTGAAGTGTTCTGCTAGAAAGTCACCTGAATCTTTTGGACTTTCATTATTGTCCAACTCTTTAGAACTATTTTTATTACCACTCTCTTTTAGAAAATTATGATTATCAAGCTCTTCCAAAACATTATGATTGACAAGCTTCAGGCTACGAAAACCATCAAGTTCCATAGGACATTGTATTTCTTTAGGAGAAAACTTGCTATTTGTAGTACAGTCAAGCTCCTCTTGACTGTTATGGCTGTCGAGCAGTTTCCGACTGTTATAGCTGTCAAGTGCTTTCCAATTGTTGTCTCCATCTAGTTCATTCAGGCAATTATTATTCTTAATCTCTTTGTCCGTCCTACAGTTGTCAAGATCTTTCAGATTGGTGTCACTGTTGAGATCTTTTGGACAATAATGATCACCAGGTTCTTTCTTGGAGCCAGGATCATCAAGCTCCTTCAACTCATTATGGGTGTCTAACTTTTTCAAACTCTCATCATCCTCCAGATCTTTCTCAGTGCTATGAGCATCAAACTCTTTCAAACTGCCATGATCATTCAGCTCCTCTAGACAGTTATTATAACTGAATTCTATCTCAGTAATATGACCATTGAGCCTTCGCTCGATGTCATGATCATGAAGCTCTTGCAGACTACCCAGAGCACCAAGATCTTTTGGACAATTGGGATCCTCATCCTCCACAAACTTGTCAACACTGTTATCTACAAACTTGATGCCATGATCCTTATCTGACTGACCTTTGAGAATTGTTACAGTCTCAGCATATGGGCAGACAGGTAGACTTCTCAGGCGGCATCTATGGCACTTGAAACCAATAAGATTGTTCACATTCTCAATAGTAACAGAATATATATCCCCATGAAACCAGTCTGAAAGAAAAAGCAAATGTAATAAGGATTATAGGATGCAAAATATGAAAGCTACCCATGACATAAAGAGCAACAATGTAAAATCATAAAATTCAGACATGTAAAACTGAAACATTGTCAACTAGTGCTCCTATGCTCTCCATGAAGTGAAACCACAAATTTTGAAAACATATTTTCAACTATCTAGTACTACTATGAAACAATGCGCTTTTGCAATTCATTCAAATTAATGTGTAGGATGACACAAGGATGCTCCTTTGCGTAGACAAAACACAAAACATAAGTTACTTGAAGTAGCTCTGAAGAGAAGGAAATTACCACATTGCTCTTTTATTTTGTCGTTTTATCCCTTCAAAAGTGTTTTCTATTGTTTAACATTATAGGATTTTGTGGAGACATAGTAACTTGCATCCACTCAAGCTTGCTAAATTTTCCAATGATCAATTAGTTGCTCATTAATCACCATGGGTGATTTCAGAAAGAAAATCACTCAATGAAACAATCTATCCTTTATACGCAACATATGGCACTTGACCAATTCGTGCATATTTAGGCGCTCAGTTGGGTTGGAAAAATTTACCCTTGTAACAGCTGCCCAAAGGAATTGGGGGTGCCAGCTGAAATATGCTTTCTTCCATTCTCAGGATATGTGTAAGCACACAAACCATCCCATCTCATTGGTGACATTGTCACCATAACTTTTGTTTTTTTCTAAGACTATGATGATTTTGTTTTCAAACTATGGAACACTACGTACTAACATTTGAAACTTGTAGCGTGGGGTGATCTGGATACTTCATGACAGCAACCCAAACTAACAGCGGGTGCTAGCTGAAAACAGTTTCTTCCGTTCTCAGGAAATGTGCAAGCATACAAGCCATCTCGTTGGTGCCCATGTTACTGCAGATTTTGTTTTTTTCATCCAAAAAAAAAATTCTCAAATACGCAGGAAGACTGCGTATCATTGTAGACTGCCATACTCTGGACTACAGGTGACTACACTGGCACAGCTATATATCTCAATTAATCACAAGGGCAAAATTAAAAAATGATGTACTCAGAAAGACAGTGCCAAATTAGAATGTAAAATTGGTCAAAATTGGCAAGCAGCATACAATGGAGGTAGTAACTATTAACTGACAACTTTTGTAAGGAGACAGAAAAATGTGGAGTTTCCATAAGACCCATGCCAAGGCTAAAAAACCAAGGGTAAGATCTAGTAATTCCAAAGAGGACGGAACATATAAATTTGTATGTTCTCCCAAAAATAAGACTATAATAAGAAGACATGTAGTTGCTGTAAGACCAAAGATATGCCATGCAAGTAAAACATGCTTACCTTCACATTTTTCACAGGCAATATAAATATCCTCGTCACAATAGCATTTCTCACAAAGGCAGCATACTGGGCTGACTTCAGAAATTTCAGCTTCTTCTGATGGAAAAACTACTCTTTCTTTCCTAAAACTTATTGCCCGTTCATCATGTGGATTTTGTGTCCATCGAAGGCCATTCAACCAGTATGAATACTGCAAAGCAGTCCTCTTCCTCTTGCGAGAGCTAGCTGCATTCTCGGATACATTTGAGTTACCTTTCATGTATTTATCATACAATCGTTTTGATATACGTTTCACTGGTTCATTTTTGGAAACATTTGATGGTTCACTTTCAAGAATCTTTGATGATTCATTCTTTGAAAGATCTGGTGGGTTCTTCCTGGGCCGGCCACGCTTACCCTTTTTGCCAATTTTCTTTTTGTATTTCAGAACTATCTGATTCCTCCTGGTCTCAATCTTGCGTGATTGCTTCTTTTGCTTCTGCTTATTTTGTTTCTTCTGCTTCTTTCTGGGAGATGGCTTCTTTGGTGCAGCCTTTTTCTGAGGAGACTCCACCTTTAAGACCTTCTCATCTAAGCACTTATTGCAAACATAAACAGCATTTTTGGCACCTCTAGGGACCTTGAAATGTTTTCTATGGAAAATAACTGCATCGAATAAGAATATAAGATAAAGATAAGTGCAAAACACTATTGAAAAGAGATAGGAAAAACTCAATAGCTGATGATTGTCTAGAGTAAGGCTAACAGCCAATAACAACCTTTTTTTATTCAACGACAATCATAGGATACCACAGAAGTGCATATCAAAAATAAAATCTTGAGGCCAACAGTTGTGCATATGAAAAAAAAAAGGAGAAGAAGAAGAAGAAGTTGACTATTTGCAACAGCACATACCTTCACAATACTGGCAGTTAACAGCTTCACTGTTGAAAAGAGAGAGAATCAGAATCAGAACTAGTAAAAAGATTTTTCCATGTAACAGAAACCAAATTATATATATATTGCCAAACTGAGAACATAATTGCAAAAACTTATTGGACAAATCAGTAGCTGCAAGAATGAAAATGCCAATACAATGTTCTTATGTACTCCCTCCATTCCAAATTATAAGTCATTCCAAGAATCTTAGAGAGTCAAAGCATTTTCAAGTTTGACCAAAATTATAGAGAGAAATACTAAGATTTGTAACATAAAGTGAGTATACTATAAAAATATTATTAAGGAAGAATCTAAGGATACTTAGTTGGTATCATAATAATTATTATTTTATCATATAAATTTGGTCAAACTTAAGATAGTTTGACTCTCCAAGATTCTTTGAATGACTTATAAGTTGGGACGGAGGGAGTATATCCTAACCTAGATTATTTAGAAAACAAATACTAATATCTAACTCAGCATAGTGCAGTCATGTAAGAAGTTTATTCACATATGACTGATGACACTGCTATAAAAAAAAGTAAGTATAACGATTGTATATGAAAACCGAACTGAAAACGTCCAGAGATGCTAAGTTTATGAGGCAAAAGCATAGAAGAGTTAATATGTCACTGTGCTAAGGCCCTAATCTGCATATACTATTTCTTTAACATGTACGCATTCTGACAGTGAGAATTAAACCTTACCATAAGCACATCACTCACATGCATATCAGCACAACAAAATATCACAAAAATAAAACTAAGACCTATAAAGTTCACAGCTCGGATGAAATTTAGTGTCAACAAGTATGTTTGAACTCAAACAAACCTTTACCTATAGCTAATTGATACGATGAGTATGGTGTGGTTCAGAAAATAAATTAAACGAACTATTAAAAGGGATAAGTATAAAACTAATCGTCTGTGACATACCTTGCAATCACTTCTTTGTGACAATGACCACAAAACATGGTGGATCTCTTTTCTGCTTTTTCAAAGAGGTAATCAAAGCCTGTCTTTCTTGGCATTTCTGGTTTCGGGACACGCATTTTCTTAGTCTTCTTAGGTAGTTCATCAGTTTCTTTCTTTTTCAGTAAACGAGCAAATGTTTTAGCTTCATAAGCCTTCAACAGATTCAGAGGGACATGGCCTTCACTTAACCAGTACCTGTTCCTCTCGCTGGAGGGTTCCTCAAGTTTTGTTCCATGTTTAGAAATAACAGGAGGAATGTTCTCCCTCTTTCCAAAATCAAGCAGATATTCAACATGTGTTCCTTCAATTCGTTTCCTGCGAATTATAACTTTCTTAAAAAGCCTAGCTATTTTCTGTGTTTCTTTGGTCATGAGGCTAGAAGGGAGGGTGCTCAGTATCTCAGTCCACTTGATATTCCATTCAAGTTCTTTAATCTGAAGTGCACAAAGGAGAACAATTCAGTGACCAAATTTTACCTATTGCTTTCCAAAGCAAGGAGAAGATATCACCTGCAAAATGAGCTGGGCAGCATTTTCTGCCATTTCCACAGCAGCTTGCCAGGCTATGTATTTGAACCTCCGCGCAAATTGTGAACCATCGGTGTATAAAATCGTGGGAATTTTCCTACGTCCAGCTGAAGAGGTGCCAGGTCAAAAAGGTTAGGTGCAAATACAATGCTAGAAAACCATATCTAAAAATGGACAGAAGATTGCTCATAAACCTTGCCGAGCAGCTTTGTTGACCAATGTCTGAGGCAACCTCTTCCAATGAAACACTTGACGAGATAATTTTCCACCCCTCCACCAATAAACACCAACATCTCGAGAGTCAACTTTAAGCTCACCATTAGGGGACGGCTTTCTCCCTGGCTTTCTAGCACTTCCATGACTTAGAGATTTATTAGACGAGCGGACCAAAATATGAGCTGCCGAACCAACAACTTCAACAGAGTCTGCTGGTTTCTGCCATTCTGCAGTAATGGCAACACGTCGCAGACTGGACTCTAGCTGCAGAGTATAATAAGCCAAAAAAACATGTATCATTATATGGCACACATAATTAAAAAAAATGCGATGAAGCATATGACAAGTTATACCGTTAGAAGAGGCTTCTTAAGTGATGACACATCTGAAGCCTTGAGAACCGTCTCGCGCCAACAAATGCTATATTGTGGATTTTGCCAAGGGCCACTCAGCAAACCATTCAACCTTTCTTCAATTGACAAAATGTTATGCATAGCAAGGATGATATGGCTATCCATATTACTTTCTGCTCTGAGATCAAGAGTATGTGGCTTAGGGCCTTCCATGTACTTAATATCAGTTACTCTGAAAATGCAATCGACGCCACCACTAATTTGGCAGGAATTGCACCATCCACATTTTTCTTTAAGCAGTTCAGCAGAAAGCTTTTGATCAGTTAGTGCAAAAATGTTAGCATACTTTTTACATATTGTTCTCAGATGAAACGAGAGTACATCCTGAACAGGTTTCTTCCCGTCCTTGTTTTCAGACAGCTTGTGTTTTAGCTCTTCAGCAGCGTTAGCTGCTATTTGACCGAAACTGTAATAGTTTATGTACCTAGCAGGATCAGAATGGAGCTGCCAACCTCTTGGTTTTTCCTTAGGTGGTGAATCTTTCTGAATTTCTGCAAGCGAACCATTAGCACGTGAATAAACAATATCTTTTTGGGAATTGCAGTTATCATTCTTATCACTAGAGGATCTATTTTGAGGTATTTGATTCGAAACACCTTCGGCAGCATTTCCACTTCGAGACATAAGTGAAGATCTTAGTTTAATGCTATGCTGTGACAAATCTTGATCCAAATCATTAGAATTTGAGGTGCAAACTTTTCCAGAATCCAAGTGTTCAAAGGAGTTTCCTTGGTCTACCTTAAACTGATCGTGCTCACTAGGTTGCTTCAATAGTGATAAATGTTTTAAGTCTGTCTCAGCATCAGATGTACTACATTCCCTGCTACTCTGGTAACGACTGTTAAGATTGGATGACTTGATTGCAGTACCACAAAATGAAGAAATTGTGTTAACCATTGAGCTGTACAAAGGATGACATGCGTTCAAAACTCTAACAAGGGGATGAAGATCGATCTGACCATAATAATAACATGGAGAGATCCCATCACATGAGTCAACCCTGCAAGTTCAGAAGGTGATTTGTTTATTAATGCAGTGAGGAGTAATCATTCGATACATACAGTAAAGATCCAAAAGTAAACAAATCACCTCTCACTTCTGCATTATAAATAGTACACTTCTCTGCATACCCTTAAATTAATTAGTCTACAGTATCATAACAACTGGCTTACTAAATCAGAGTATCGCAGGAATTTCATTGTTCCATTCCATAGAATCTTAATACAGTATAGTTTTACTTCTACCAAAAAAGAAAAGTGTTTGTCTATGGCACAAAAACTAATTTTTTTACTGTGGTCTCATAGAACATCAAGGGACCAAACCTTTGGTTTTATCAGTAAGCCCAACTTTGCCTCAAACCTCCAAGCAAGAAAAATAAATAAATATGTATGCTCTACCTAGCAAGTCGAAAGTGGACCAATTGCTAATTCTACAATGTATGCCTAGGCTCACATGTCACAAGCAACTAGTATAGACAGGATCATATCATTGTTCCAGCTTACATGTTATATGGAGAGGAGCCACCCAGAACTAACAAGACAAACAGAGCATCCTATGTGAAGCTCATAGACAAGAGAAAAATGCAACGCCTTACATCATTCTACCTAGATCCTAGGTGGCTTGATAATCTGAATGGTAGTGCACCAGAGTAACATAATCGCTACAAGATTTTTCGAAAAATACAGGAGGGCACGTAGCAGAGGGGCATTCAAAAAAGCACACCAGACCAGAGCCCCAAAAGATCATTCAGAAAGGTATACATGTAAGGAGTCCAGGGCAACTTACACCAAAAGATAGCCACAGGTGAAAAAGTATAGTCGGCCGTGTGGATCGGTTCCTAGAGTCTCTGCTCCTCTCATAGGATTTGTAATATTTCTAGATCCATCATTCTTCTGTATTAAGCACTCAGGACAATACCAATCACCTTCAGGCAAAAGATCCTCCACCACCCCCACACATTTCGAATGAAATGCAGCTGGACAGCCATCACAGCATAACAAATTGCCATCCATGCCACAAAGGTAACATTCATCACTGTTTCCATCATCCATTTCAGCAGATCCTTCTGGAAATTGAGAAGAATCCACTGCAGCCTTAGCAGAAGAGCCCCTCTTTTTTCTTCTTACACCAGTGCCTCTGAAGCCCTCATCGTTTCCATCTGACTCTGACAGCCTTGACCGTATAGCCCCAATCTCCAGCACATCATCAGAGAGTGATCGCAGCAGCTCAAGTTTTACCCCTGCAGGCTGCCTATAGTACTCTGTACTCAGCAGACTTAAATCTGTAAGCTTCATACCATACCTCAATTCTGTGCCCCTGGTTAGCAAGTATTCAGCAAGATAGATTGGCCAAGTTGCTAGGTCTAACAGCTCCCAGTTAAGATTCCTACAAAGACAATAGTGGGTAACTAAAAAACATGTTGTTTCAGTCACATAGAGGTCTCTAAGCTTAGTATACAGCAAAGGACATGTAAGTTACCTAATGCAGTGCACCGCCGACGGGTCTCCTTCATTGGCGAAGTCCTCCAGGTGGCTCCTGAGAGCCCGCAGCAGAGCGAAATGCACCCAGTCAATCAACGAGTTGACATAGGTGGACCGCAGAGCAGCCACAAATGTCTCCAGTGAAAACGGGCTGAGGAACAACTGCCTGCTGAATGACCTTAAGCAGGAGTAGACTTGAAAGACATCGAGAACAGGGAGGCCGCCCAAATCCAGACCCTGCGATGAGGGTGGCAGCTCAGGCTTGGGCGGCAGTTCCTTCACCGCGGCCTCCTCCAAATCCCTGGACACGGAGCGGTACCGTCCACTCCCGTTCGCGCGAGGCCGCTTCCTCCCAGACTGCTGGGGCGTCGAAGCAGCCACAGCCGCTGCAGCCTCCTCCTCGGCCTCCGCGGCAGCCGCCACGGCCGCCGCGGCCTCCATCTCAGCCGCGCGCTCAGCCGCCTTCGCCTGGCGCGCACTTCGCCGCAGGGGCCTGGACGACTCGGGCCCAGGGCTGACCCTCCTCTTCTTCTCCGCCGCCGCGTGCCCTCCGCTCGCCGCGGCGGGCGTCGCGGGCTCGGTATCCTCACTCGTGGTGGCGGGGACGGCCAGCACGACGCCGTCGGGGGTCGGGGTCGGGGATGTGTCGTCCTCGTCGCCATCGCCGTCTCCGCGGCGGCGCTTCTTGGGGCGCCACCCGGCGGAGTCCCGCGGCGGGGTGTGTTGCAGCTGCTGCAGAGCGCTCGGCATCGCGGGACCGACGAGAATCTGGGCCATCTCGTCGGCGTCGACCTCCTCGGAGTCTCCGTCCTCGTAGAGCACGCGGAAGTATCCCGCGCCGGGGTCGTACGACTCCACGACGCCCGCGAAGGTGCCGTACCCCGGGAACGCCTTCCGCACCGCCCGCCCCACCAGCGCCTCCATCCCTCCTCCGCGCGCGCAACCCCCCCTCACCTACCTAGGGTTTGGGGGGAGCGCGGGGAGGCCAGCGCGGCGGCGGATCGGGCGAGAGGGCCTGGGGCCCGGCGGGATCGGCGGCGGCGCGCTGTTGGGGATCGCGAGGGGCCGCGGATTTGGGGGCAGCGGGGCGAGGGAGAAGAAGGGGAAGGGCAGGAAGAAGGTGCGGGGGAAGAGGAAGAGGACGACTCTCGTGTTGCCTTATATCTATCGCGTTCGCATTCCTCGGGGTGGGGCGTTGAGAGTTGCTACTACTACTACCAGTCCTTTCGGTTAGTACTCTGTACTCCCTGGTCCTGCAGGAGAATGGAATGGAGCCGCGAATTGGGAGGGAAAAACGTGAGTAACAACATGGGAAGTGCCGTGCTTTAATTTTTTCAAAAATGGGGGGAAAATGTGGATGGAACAGCAGCCCACAAGGGGAGCAAGGCAGAATTTTGCTATTCTCGTGTTATGTGGGCTAAAAGCGTACTACACGTGCTCGCTTTTGTTGCCTACACGGCTACATCCGGTGGCTAACTGGCTACTGCCTAGCTTTGCTAACAATTGATATATATATATATATATATATATATATAGTCCCTCAAAAACAGATCATGATGCTAATAAACTTTTTCTCCATATGTGCCAATAGAAATGCTAGATATTTGTCTTTTTTTTATTTGATCGTGTAAAATTTGTACACATGATATTCAACACATGATTCATGGTTGTGGTTGGGCTCACGTCTTCTAAGAGAATGTAGTCGTCTTGTCTAGTGAACGGCATTATCTTTCCCGATAAAGATGATTGAAGTGAGATTTTAATTAGGATTCTATACTTTCCAACATTGAATGGCATGGAGATCACCAGCTCCACGATGACTATATGAGGCTTGTTAGAGATGGATTGGGATGACGTCAGTGGCCAGATACGAAGTTGAACGCTCAGAGTAGGGGCGACAGATCATTGGTTAATAAGATTGATGAGAACCTGGTTTTTCGGTTATGTAGCAACCAATGGACCTTTATGTTACAGTGAAAACATCTGATGTGGCAACGGCTACAACAGTTTTGGGTAGAGAGACAAGAACACACGGATGTGCATCGAAGGAGTTATGATATAGACAACAAGGGAGTTATGGGGTACTTGAGAGACTTGTAACAATCAAATCCAACCAATATGATCTATTGTCTAAAAATGGAAAGATTTTAAGGCATGATAAATCTCCATATTCCTTTAGGCACAACTTAAATGGGTTTCCAAATGTTTTAAGGTAGAGTTTGGAGAAACTATAAGAAATGTTTACTTCTTTTAGCTTACCTCTTATTTGCCAATTATCATTGCTCCCAACAATCCAAAGTGCAAACATGGAGCAATTATTGATAGTATTAGATCAACGTTCGATGTTGATGAATAGTGCGGGTGGCAGGGATCAAAGTCTCATAATTTTTGGTTGGGTTTCATGAGATTCTAAGTTCCCAACTACAATGGATAAAAGAAATGTATTGGAATCGTAAACCTTGGCTTGCATTGTCTTCTTTCAACTATAGACTCTTCTTGAGCACATTTCGTTGTTAAGCTATTTCATGACTTCCTACTCATGTTGTGCATGTAAAGTACTTATTAGCAAAGTTTGAAAATACTCAAAAGTTAGCATAGCATGGAAAGCTCTATTAAAAAGTCATCGAAAACTTAGAGAATTTCAACCAAAATAGAGAACATGTAGCAAAATCCTAAACCCGAATGGCGCGGCGATAGCGATCACAACATGGTTTATAACCAAAGAGGATAACTCCTCTCAAATTTAACAAGTTGACATAAAACATGTCAATGTACATGTAGACCTCTTGATAAACACATCTTGCTCTTGATATAGTGCTCCCCTCAGTGTCTAAGGCATAGGAGGATGACCTCAAGCACATCTACTTGACCGACTAACAATGGAGGATCATTCTTTTCTCATGCATACACGAGTGAGAAACACATCCTTAGGTGGTTTAGATTTTTTAGGTTAGGGTTTGAGTAGAAAAACAAGGGAGCCGAAGACCCCAACAATAGGATCAAAGGTGGGTAATAGTCATTCTGGGAAGATGTAATGAATGAACCTGTCATGAACTTAGAGGTTTCGTATAAATGGGCAAGGGCGGAGCTCAATAGAAACGAAATTGTGCTCCAACCCTTGCTTGCTAGCAGCAAAGTTATGTTCAACACTCCATTTGCAAGTTGCTTGAGCAAGACCGCTGCAGTAGTCTGGTAGCATCAGCATGCATATCGCTGACAGTGCCTACCACCAGAAAAAGGAAAGCAGAGCTATTATATGTATACTACAGTGCTTTTATAGTCATGTATAGCTTTTGTATTCAATTATAAAGTACGACAGTCATATCATCTGAATTTTTGTCACAAATCCACAATACTCAGGCTTAGACCTATACTGCGGATATTGGAATCGGTAAGTCTTTTGCAGCTGGGCTTACTAGATGATGGTGCCCTTGGTCGAGCTGTTTGGTGCCTGTTAAGCCAATATGATCCAGTACTGAACGTTGTTCATTAGGTTAGTTTCTGGCTTTCTGCTACGGCCGATGGTAGTTGGTGTACGGAATAGTTTAGTAGCCGTTGCAAATTCGAAAGTAGGCCAGTAGCACGTCGGCTAGCGCCACATGACGATGCCATTCAGTCATTTGCCGCCATTTCTCTAGTTTCCCCGCCAAGGGCGACTGGTGAGCTCTGTTCAAAGTTTGCGAACTTTGCCTTTTGTGCCCTTGTGCTGGTAGTGGACGATAGCCTGACATGCTCTCATTTTGAAGCTCCTGTGGAGAATTTTTGAAAAAGGACATATCACGTATCACCTTGCATGGAGAAAAGAGAGTGATTCAATGGTTCATGTATGATCCGACTGAATTTAATAAATAGCTCTTGTTCGTAAGCCATGACAGAAAGTACTGGTGAATGACTGACAAATTCGGCTGATAAACTCAAACGAATAAGGCCGATTCAAAATAAATACACTTCTAGGATTCAATATATACACGATTTTGGTTGAAGATCAATGCTAGTTGAAAATTGTATACTTACCCATATCAAAAGTTGTTGCATTCTGTAATGATTACACTTTGAAACAGAGAAATTTAAAAAGCCTACTATAGTTAGATGGATTATACCTATAAAAGCATTTATTTTGAAACAAATTTCGAATGATAGAAATACTTATTTTGAAATAAAGGGAGTATTTGTGTACGCTATAGGCTAAAAATTGTATTGTCACACGGACAAAATTGTATTGTCACACGGACGATTTAGAGGGTGTTTGATTTAGGGTGTTAAAGTTCAACATGCATTGTAGCATTTTTATTTTATTTGTCAATTAATATCTAATAATGGACTGACTAGGCTTAAAAGATTTTATCTCACAAATTACTCTCTAGCTGTGTTTTTAGTTTCATAAATAATCTATATTTAATACTCCATACATGTGTCTATTCATTCGATGTGCCGGAGGAAACCAAACTGGGCATGGGATTTCACCCATCCAAACATGAGATTTCACCCATCCAAACACCCGGCTGTCCAAACTTCAGACCTTCGATTGATCCGGCTGGGATAGCACTGGCATCTTACCTCCTACCCAAGCTGACTACCACAAGCTGCATTATTTGACCTGAATTATATCACGTTATGGTCCCACGAGCCAATTGGCGCCATTTCTCGTAGGAATAACCCGCAACTGAAGACAGAGATTGCCCTGAAGGACCGGCCTGACCCGACAACTGGAACAACATGATGCAATTGCAAGATAATAAGCACCACTTTCTGCATTTGACAACTGCATCCATCCATATATACATCCATGAACAAGAATCACACATCAGATGAAGGCCAATATCTTTTCTGCCATAACCATGTGACATATATAGCGTCAAATTACCCTAAACCACCATAAAGACCCAAATCGCATCACGCAAGATGATAGAACAAGTTCTACTTACATTCAGTGTATAGCTCCCTATATAAATTAGCCTCCTTGGCACCCAGTTGCTTCGAAACTCTCAAAAAAAAAGGCACAACAGCACCAGAGGCCCAGGGCTCAGCACTAGTAGAAGTAGCAAATACATAAAACAATTGGCAGACGGGCTCGACTGTCACTTTACATGGGAGTCGTAGACGTCAAACACAGATTCTGGGATGACAGTGGGCAACTTGTCTATGTACATGAAGAGTCGCCTCAGGTTCTCTCTTCGGACTGTCGCCACGTCGATGATGTCCTTGTTATCTGTGTATATCCACAGGTCAGCAGAGTTTACCCTCTTGAGGCTGTCGCGGCAGAACGGACAGGACTGGGATCTTGACCTCCTGCAGTAACAACATCACTGACTTAGAACAATAGAGATTATACGGTCGTCGAAGGAAGAAGAAATTCAGTGGAGGAATCTGAAAGATATCAAATTTTGTAGGATAGCTAGTGATGGTCAGATTGACTGTCTGACACTAACAAACCACATGCTTGTTCTGCGTCAACATGCTAATAACAACAAAGAATGACCATTGTCCTTGTTTGGCTAGATGTAACACCACAGGATTGTTTAGTTAGCAACCACATTTCTGATGCCTAACTTTAGCCCTCAAAAAGAAAATTCAATAGAAGAATCAGAAACATATAAAATTTTGTAGGCTAGATATTGATAGCCAGGCTGACACTAACAAACCACATGCTAATTCTGCATTCAGTCGTTAATAACAAATACAGAGGATGACTATTGCCCTTACTTGGCTTGATGTATAATATAATATCGATTCCAATTCCAATGCCAATAAAAGAACAGTCCCAGCAGGCATACAAATGAGTGCTTGCCCTTGAACAGAACATGTATCCAATTATTGTTATATGGAAATGAACTGATAGCCAGGTCTCTAGTCCTAGGTAATCTAGCATTTGCATTTTCACAAAAAGAGAGCCTTTTGCCCATCACATGAATTCAATTAGCTTTGTCTTGTTTCAGAATAATGGAAAAACCTATATCCAAACAAAAAAGCGATGGCATGACATGTTCTAACGTGCAAGCAAATAAGCTCAGTGGATATCTCAAGGAAAACACTCCAGAGTCACCGACAGATAGGGACACTATTGAAAAAATATAGACCAGTCACAAGAAATTTAGGCCTCAATTCAGTCGCTAATATCCTTTAATTCAGGCCTAAACAAGTGTTCAAGAGAAGTCCACAATACATGAATCTTGGTCTCCTTAGCTGTTAAAATGTTCTTCCAACTTGCTCCCTATATAGTTAAAAAGAAAATTGCTCCCTATCTAACATTTGGCTGCCTTGAGCTTTGTTAACACCAATATTGTCATTTGATTATTGAAGTTACATTACATTATCAGAGAATTATTCAAGTCTGCAGCACCCATTCCTAAATTCTGTTCCTGTGGCAAAATGTCTACTGAAAAAGAATCTACAAAAATAGTAGAGGAGGAAGCGATGAACAGAACGGCTTCAAGTTCTGCCCCAAAACTTCTATTTCATACATACAATAGGATTACAATCATTGCATGAAGAGCATGTAAACATCAAAGAGCAAGAGCTGCAGCTGATATTAGTTAGGTGTAAAAGAGATTTTTAGTAAATTTTCCAATTACAGTTTGTTGCCCAACTAATCTCGCGAAGATCAACCAATAGCTTATGGAACACAGCGGCATAAGAATGAAGGACACAATGGATAGCAAAGCAAAATGGCAGGTACAGATTTACAGTTACGAATTAGGATGAATAGTTCGTAAGGGTGAATTGATCCTGTAATGTAATGTGGAGCTCAGGGCAAGAAAAAAAATGACACAATAGCCCACCTACCAAGAAAGTTCTTTTCAGTTCGCTCCTAGCAAATCCATAAATTTATGAAACATACAGCTTACACACATGTATCCAAGCATTATTGTGTTACAGTAGAAACAATTTCATCTTGAGCATGCAGGAGTACATAACTGTCAGAACAATATAATAATTAAAATGTCTCAAAATCTTTAGAAACAGGAGTGCAGATTTGTACCAGTCACGGTAGCATTTGATGCACATAGCATGGCTACAAGTTGGAAGAACAACTTTGCTGTTTATTTCCATGCATATGCCACATTCCTCCTCTATATTATCATCAATCTCTGATATTACTGTTTTCTGATCCTCATCTCGTCTTCTATACCTCTCTAGACATATTGCTTTCTGTTTTTTATCCTCAACTTCATTGATTCCTTCATGTAATTGCATCAAAGAGGGAAATATGACAGCTGCCAAAAACAACTGAGAGCTAATGAACAAGAAAGTAATAAGGATGATAAATGTGCAAAGAAAATATCATTCAAAAAGTTCTCAAAGGCATGCACTATACCATAAAATTCCCTGATGCTTGCTTTTCTTTCATGAGTACACATGGTGGTTGTCCCATCAGCGTAAACCTGCACATTTAACATAATTGTGATGTTAACTTTAGTACTGACTCACCATTAGAAAAGGAAAGAAATTTGGTTCTAAAACCGAAGTGTTGATCAACCTTATAAATTAGAATCCTCAACAGCCCAAGTGCACCAGCAAGATTGCAGTCTGTCCACTGCACAAGAAAAAGGAAAAAGTGGGCAGCAGGGCAGTATGCCATCCTCATCTGAAGGCAGGCGCCATCATATTCCCTCCGAAATTCAGAAGCACTGTATTTTTAGAAACAAAATGATCAGTGATGAACTGTTGGGTAATGTACTGAAGCCATGGAGAGAATCTAAATGATGACTTGCCAGGCCAACTAATGCTCATACGACTAGGCCATGAAACAAATCATGAACAGTAGCTAAATTCATCATTAAAGCCTTGTTAGCCAAATGATATTAGGTCTCATGGTGGCTGGTATATTTGCAGACACAAGATCTTTACCAAATGACGATGATGACAATAAAGAAGAGACAACAGATGCCAGTATGCCACTCGAGTGGAAGTGCATGGGTAAAGAGGATTTTTTTCCCCCAGTGCTATAAGTAAAATACAGTTCTTCCAGGCCAAACGAAGATGAATTTGACACAACAACAATAGGAATTCTGAAATGGCAACTCAAAAGGGCTCCCATATAGCAGAGCTTCACCAACAAAAGGAGATTTAGCCAAAAAAGTAACAGATTTGCTGACAGGTGGCAGTGCGAGAAGCTACTGGCAGCAAGCTTAAGTCATTTACACATACTAATTATACCCAAACACAAGAAAACTACAAAAGTGAAGTGTTGTATATAGCTGCATAAAAGTTTTGTTTGGGTCCCATTCTTATATAGGTGTCATAGTCAACAACGCATCATATCTAATCTAGAGATTTTGGTTGGGATCAAGGAACGAAAAGGTGAATAGCCATGTCCCATGATCTAATTTGTAATCCATTAGATTCCATTCCAGACCTGAAATAACCCAAGCAATTCTGTCCTAAAACAAATCAGCAGAGCAATCTGCGGTTAGGTACTAGCAGTAAGTACGCGCAGTGTGCGAGCTCAGAACACCTGGGAACACGGCCAAAGGACAGTAACAGACGATCTCTGTCCTCTCAGCTGAACAAGTGAGTGAACAGAACGCGAGAAGAAAGGCGAGCTTCGCTACTACTCACATCGAGTTGGCGTGCTGGATGTCGGCCTCGAGCACCTTGAGCGAGTCCCTGAACGACCTCCCCATGAACACCACCTCCGGGAGCGCTCCACCTCCACCTCCGGCACCGCGACCATCCAAGCCCCGGCCTCCTCCAGTCCCCCTCCTCCCCTGCTCTCGCCGCGCAAAACCTCACCCACCCAAACCAAACCCTAGACGCCCGACAGCGCTCCGGTCCTCCCGATCCGCGCCGGCCCAATCCACTCGACGCCGCGGGGGTCGGGTCGCACTCCGGTAAACGGCACGGGCGGGGCGGCTCGAGTGGCGGTGGTTAGCGGCGCGGCCATTTAAAGCTCTGGCCCCTCTCGCTTTCGTCCCGGGGGTGCCTTGCGTGCACGGGAGGGAGCCCGCGCGGGGGCAGGGGCACAGTAACGCCGCCAGCGACACTGACGCGTGGGACGGGCGAGAAGGGCCCACATGCCGGTGACGGTGCGTAAGGTGATGGTGGGGTCGCGGAGGTGTGCCACGTACGTTTCTGGAAGGTGCGGTGTGGGGTCGCTGGCTGGGCATGTCCGTTTTGGTTTCGTCCCTACCCGGCTTCAAAGTCGTTTACTAGAACAGTGCGCGGCGTTGCCGCGCTCGAAATGCGCCCGCACACTCCATGTAGATTTCATAGTCAAACTATATTTTAATTTAATGAAAGAACAATCATAGGGAAAATTAAAGTCCAGTAGTAGTTGAGATTTTTATTTTCGAGATATTGATAAAGCAGTACCAGAATATATAGTAGGCATTCCTGATAGAAAAAGGTCTGCGGTACATGTTATACATTGTTTGAAGGATACATAGTTATAGTACAGTAGTAGTAACAGTATTAGATCCTAGGAGAACTTGTGTTTATACGGCACAAGTTCTGTAGAATCTGATCAAAAGCATATATTTGGGTCTTGAAATGATACATAGCTGATAAGTTTGGTGATTGCATATTCAAACTTAAAAAGGAGTAATGTTGAACTGCCAAGCTTGGGTGCTGTGAAGTTCGACGGGGAATGTTTGTAGTCCTCAGACTGTCCTTAGCCCCTGATAAGAGTACAAGTAATTTGTAAGTAATTGTAGAAATCAAAATGGTTTTAAGATAGCATTGTGTGGAGAAAGGGTGAAGTTGTATTTTGGCTTTACCTGTTATAGAAAGGCTCAGAGCTTTTGTTTCTTTGATGATGCAGAGGACTTCATATTTTCTCCAAAGTCATCATCATCCTGCTAAGGTAAATATATTAGCTGTTCATTATGGTTACTTGTTAGTAAATAAGGCTTTAAGAAAAGTGGTACCGTTGCATTTTGTAGTACTCTTTTAGTGCCCAAGTTTTTATCTTCATTGTCGTTGTTACCAGTCCTTCAAATTTGAACAATAAAATGTTTTTTAGTCAACCAATATGAATATAAAATAGAGAGAGCTAAAAATGCAACTAAGTATATAACAATAGAGATGAATAGTACTTATTTTTAGGATATTCTATCACTTTGTTGTCGATAGTTTCTTGATATTGTACTTGTGATGGATGGGTGATGATAATCCCTTGCTGCTGATTTTTTCGCTGAATCTGTAATTGAAAAATAGTTGTGTAAAATTAATGTTCAATTAAGATCAAAAAATAAACCAAAGAATATTAAATTATGGCTATGAAGTTTCACCTTTTTGGGTTCAATTTGGATTGGTGATGGTAGGTTTGTCTGAGTTCGTTGGAAATAAGTTGCTGCAGGAAGCGGATTAGTCTTTTGAAATACTGGTACATTTGCTTGCTTTCCAAATTGCTCTTTAATGGAGACAATTTCATAAGATGGCTCATCAGTGTTGATACTTCTTTTAGCAGACATCTTTATAATGAAGGTGTATGTCTGACCAACCAAATTTGATATTTCAGCTGGAACATCAAATTTGCCATACATACTCTGCAGCCTCTGGATTGGTTTTCCAATAAGTTGTTGTGCTTTTTGATCAAAGGCAATAAACTCAAGCTCATATGTTTCATCGGCTGCCATGAAACACAATTTGTACCTGTATTTTAAATCAAAATATGTAGGTATTGAGGCATTACATTAAATATTGTGCGTTCTAGCTATTGAGTTTATTCTTGGATGACAGTTATAAATGAATACATACCTGTCTTGTGCTTCATTTGAAGGGCAATCTGTTTTGGCACACTTGTATCTTCCATTAATGTAGTAACATCTTGTGTTACAGATCTTGCATGCTGAATAGTACCAGCCTTGATTTAGAGATAACTTAGTAATAGTGACAGTGCATTGGAATTTTGTATTCTGTTGATTAATAAAAAAATAAGGTTAGGTTTTTGGATGAACTAAAAGAATGGTTCAGTAATTAGTCTTAAACTATTACCGTTTGTTCAAAAGGATCCATATCCTTTAGTTGAAGGACTGTTTTTTGCTGAACATGTTGCTGCATAGTCTTGGTTTCGGATATTTCTACTTTGTCTACTGCATCCACTTCTGATGGCAACCTGAAATTTCAAAAGCATAACATCTAAATTATGGACCAAGCGTTGTAAAAATTAATTTTTATGTACAAGAAAATGTATCTTACATGTTATAGTACTCTTGGATCGCAGGTATTTGGAAATCATTAATATACCATCGACAGGCAGATGTGCCACTCAAATATGATGGTTGATCTGCTAATCCTTTTTTCATGAGGGTACCAACAAAGATAGCTACAACAGCTGTTTCTTGTCCGAGGTTGTAAACTTTATCTCCATCAAATTCCATTGCTCTAGCACCGGATAGGAATAAATTGATTGCTACACCGCTGCAAAAAAAGAATATTTATATATGTATATTTTATATTATATTATATATACACACACACACACATGTAGAAGGAAAAATACTTATGTTCTTACTGATCAAAGATTTTTTAGGTAAGGTACTGCAAAAATTGTTTTGTGAGAAAAACAATTTTTCTCTAGAAAAATCCTTAACAATATTACTTACTTGATATCTCTGAGAGTGATCTTCCTTCGCATCTGCATTGTTCCAGCTACTGTGTGAAAATTTGCAATATCTGACACTTGTGTTATCTGTCCAATAACATCTGTACATAAAAAGTCGGAGTTTATAAATGATTTTTTCTGCAATCTTTAAGGTGACATTATTGAATTCAAAAATATTTGTGCATACCAAGAAATCGCTCTGTACTTCCTTTGTATTGCTCTAATTCAGAGAGAGGAGTTAACATATATGTGACTTTAGGGAACATAGATGGTTCCGGCTCCACTGTAGTAATCATTGTTCTCTTATTGAGCCTTAACATATAAGGGTTTGGGACCACCCTATATTCAGGTTTGGCTTGTTCAACTACAAATTTCTTCATCACTACAATTTTCCCTTCCTTTAGCTGAGGTTTTAGAATCGGGATTGAATCTGGTGGTATTTCAACATACATAGATGTGCCCTGTAGAAAGAGTAGAGCATGAGAGATAGAGAGTAATTTAGGCTAAGAGACTTAGTATTTAGATATATTTAATTTTATACAAAACTTGTAGTATTATAATATAGCAAAGTATTACCTTTTTGTCAATTATAACCAGATCTAAATGCTTGATATCTCCGTCATCTGATTTTCCACGAAACTCCCACATCCTTGATATGCTCACGCATATAGTCCAGTGAAATTGTCCAGGTCGTATATCTGACAGTAAGTCAATAGCCATCTACAAAACAAAATGAAAGGTTGTATTATCTTTAAGCAGGCATATCAAAATGTAAGTCATGCATATGTAAAGTGGGAGAACATTTGTATCCCTAAAGACTTTGGGGGTTTGGGGGTTCCAGTACAAGAAATATGAATGAAGCCTTGATGGAGAAGTTGGTCTGGAGGATTTTGTAGGCTAAGGAGGAGGATTAATGTTTTTTGTATGCTTAAGAGGAAATGTGTTAAGAATAAGTGTTTTGTTCAAGTTAATGGTAAAACTGGATCCCAATTCTGGAAGGGATCATACATGCAATGAACTCAATTAAATAGGGATTATCAGCTAAGGTTAATAGTGGTGGAAATATGATATTCTGGGAGGAGGTTTGGGCTTTAAATGTGCCTTTTAGCTTAAAATTTCTATCACTTTTATCATCTGTAAAAATATTCAGTGTTTGGTCAGTCAGTATTGGCCTGGGGTGATGGCTGGAGAGTTGATTCCAAAAGGGCTTTTTTACATTTGGGACATTAGCTTTGAAATTCAAACTCAATTAAAGGTGAAAAGCGAAGATGCAAATGGAGAGATACACACCTGTGCCATGGCAATTGACTGTTTCTTGCTATCGTGGATAGGGTCAAGTTCTGCTATCACGGGATGAAGAGGGAAGTGGGATTGTGGTTTGCTGAGAAAGGACGAGTGGCAGTAATAGCCTACGGGGGCATCTTATATTTATACACATACTTGTCTATATTGTTCTAGAGTAGTCTTAACATTTTTTTAAGAAGCTGAAGCGTCGCTCATAGAGTTTGTAAATTTTTTATTTACTATACTCTTTGGTAACTCTCTAGATTTTTCTATATTGTGAGAAGTTCAAAAGACACCGACTGTCGTTAGCATCAGTCTTGATCCAAAGGTTGGCCCATTCAAGGATATTCAGTTGAATATTTAAATTTACATTTTTTTAGAAGTGAATATCCAAATTTTGTAAAAAAAGGTTTATATGTATAGTGTATATTTATATATGTTAATATGTTTTTAAAAAAGATGAAAATGAATATAAAATATACATTTTGTGAAGAATTCAGCCCACTCTCTACTTAGGCCTTGTTTAGTTCGCAAAATTCTTTAAGATTCCCCGTCACATCGTATCTTTTGTCGCATGCATGAAGCATTAAATGTAGACGAAAATAAAAATTAATTTCACAGTTTACCTGTAATTGGTGAGATAAATCTTTTGAGCCTAGCTACTCTATTATTAGATAATGTTTGTCAAATAAAAACGAAAATGCTATACTAACCAAAAACTAAAAATTTTACGAACTAAATAAGGCCTTATCCTACCAGCTCTCTGCCTCTGCGTTCTCTCCCCTATTATTGTCACACTCACCCGACCAAAGCAGCAAACCCTAGCATTGCGCGAGCGGCGGCGGTGGCTGGGCACGAGCTTTGAGCGGAGCGGTGGTTGGTGGGCGATGAGGCGAGGTTGCATGTTGCTGTGGAGTGCGGACGCGGACGGGTGGGCGTCGGCCGTCGCGGACCGCGCGGGGGTGCGTTCAAGGCATGCCGTGGGGCTGTGGATGCGGGCGGCTAGCGCTGCCGAGGTCGGCGAGGTGGCCAGGTAGGGGGCGCGAGGCTAGGCGCGAGGGGCGATGCGAGCAGTGGCTGCCGGGCGAGGAGGAGACGCTGTGTGCTGTTGCCGAGTGCGGACGCGCGGTCGTGGGCGGGCGGCCGGCGGCCGACGCACGTCGCGCGAGGCTTTGGCCGTTGCGGCGCTGTGAGATTGAGAAAAGGAAGGTTCGTCATTTTGCTGGTGTTCAGTAAGCAAACTGGAAAATGTCGTATGCATACTATCCTCAATAGTTACCACTCTATTGAGATTTTTACAGTTATTACATAAATTAGCCATCAAGTTCCGAATTTATACAATATGCATAGATGTATTAGAGCTGCCATCACTTTTTTTCTGGCAGGACAATGTTATTTCTACTTCACTGTTAATGGGAACAATTATTTCTGGAATCATAAGGAGAAGTGTGATTGAAATTTCTCAAAATCTTGAATTTCAGGTAACACAACAGGCATAAGCATCCTTCTGCTCATGCTGAATTTCTATTGATTTCATTTGACATGTAAAAGTCATAGCCAATAGCTGAGGTTTTAAACAGAGGTGGTATTTCAACACATATAAATGTGCCCTGTAGAAAGAGTGGAGCATGATAGAATAGAGAGTAATTTAGGCTAAGAAACTTGAAGGTTTAGAGATATTTAATTTTATTTAGGATTTGTAGTATTAGAATATAGAGTAGAAAGGCATTATCATTGTGTTAATTACGACCAGGTCTAAATGCTTGATATCTCTGTCACCTGATTTTCCACGAAACTCCCACATCCTTGATATATTCACACATAGAGTCCACTGGTATTGTTCAAGTAGTATGTCTGATGGTAAGTCATTAGCCATCTACAAACAAATAAAATGAAAATGCTTGTTATATATATGCAAACACTTCATGATATACAATGTTTTTTGTCTCATTAGTACATGTCCCATCCTCTTTTTCTATAAGAATTTTCAGACCATTTTTAGAAGTAACTCGAGATGCAGCAACATATAATTGTCCATGTGTAAAAACTGGTTTTTTAAGATATATACCAACATTAGATAATGTTTGACCTTGGCTTTTGTTTATAGTCATTGCATAACACACTTTAACAGGAAATTGACGACGATTCAAAACAAATGGCCATTTAGATCCTCTTGTAGTTAAATTAATTCGTGGAATTAGTACTTTATGGCCGATATTTGAACCTGTTATAATTAGTGCTTCAATGACATTATCTCCTAGATTTGTAACAATCATTCTTGTACCGTTGCATAAACCAATGGTCTGGTTTATATTTCGTAGAAGCATGATAGGAACACCTATTTTAAGCGTTAGGTTATGCTGTGGAAAGTTATTTGCATTTAAAGAATTCAAGTATTCTATAGGGTATAAAATGTTAGCATCGTTGCATGTTTCAAAACATTTTGAAATAGAATCTGCACTATAGTATTCTTTTACTTCACCTGGTACAAGTGTTAATATATATGAATTAATATCATCAACTATTTCATTTGTTGTAGTCAATATTGCTCTCTCTTTTAGGTAGGAAGCATTTAAATAATTTTGTTTGAAGTCGGGATATATAATATTTACTAATGCTGGAATTTTTGGCTTCTCGGTGAATAAAAGGAGGTCATTTGGTATACGAATCCATGTTTCTTCTTCATCGTTTTCATGCTTAGTTGCTGGTAATTTACCATCTCCTAGATCAAGCAACCAGCTAGTAAATTCTTTTAGCTCTTCTTGTTCTTCTTTACACAGGTTTTTGTTTTGCAATCGCATATTTTCTTTTAGCTTGATCACTTTAACATCTTTCCATAGATAAGATTTTATAATTGATGCATTAACTATCTGAGATCTTGTGCCATATTCTATTACTGGTAATATTTGCCGTAGATCGCCACCAAGTACTACTATTTTACCACCAAATGGTATTGTATTTGCTTTGTCATCAGTTTGGCTAATGATATCTCGTAATGAGCGATCTAATGCTTCGAAACACTGTCTGTTTGTCATAATTGCCTCATCCCATATTATTAATGATGTCTGAATTAGTAGTTCTGCAAGAATAGTTCCTCGTTTGATATCACATATTGACGTCTCATCAATGTCAAGTGGTATCTTAAATCTAGAATGTGCTGTTCTTCCATTTGGTAATAATAAAGATGCTACTCCTGATGATGCAACTGTAAGAACAATTTTTTTTCGAGCTCTAAGATATGAGACAATAGTATTCCAAAGGAATGTTTTCCCAGTCCCACCGTAACCTGATACAAAATAGAATCCTGGTTTGTTTTGCAATGCTGATTCTACTATAGTGTTGAAAGCGTGTTTTTGTTCTGTATTTAGTTGTCCATATAATATATTGGCTTCTTTCTCTAATTTGTCAATATCATAATTAGTTTCTTCTTCAACTAAACGATTGTTATAATAGTTATCATATTTGATACTTCGTCTTGGGAGATTAAATGTTGTTATTTGTACACCATTGCGAGATAGTATATATTGTAGGTCATCCAATAACATGTCACGGAGTTGATTATCTGTTATATGATATTTGATAGGATGATACTTATGTACTATTTCATTTTCAAAGTCATCAACCATTAATCGCCAATTTTTCTCAAAAAATTCCCATTCATTTTGTATATTGCAAAATAATAACATAGTTACAAAAAGTTGTCTTAATTGATATGACGAGGACCAAGTAGCAGCTTCCTTGAATGTTTGGTACCATTCATCGTCATTATTCAAAAGGCCTCTTGCAGAGCATGCATCTTTGAATGTACTATATACAACTCCATTATAGGTTTTAACATCATTATAGTTCGTAGCTCCTTTAACTACCATTAGCAACATTCGCAAATAAAATCTTTCTCCTTCAGCTGGGTTTACATAATATAGGCGACCGATTTTAAAACCATGCTTTCTTTCATTCCATTTACGATTTTTTTGATCCCATGTCCATTTTGTTGGGAATTCACAATAGGTTAATTCGTGGGCTTTTTCGTATCGTTGGTTTGCTGTGAACCATTCAGTTAACATTGTTTTTTGAAGATTCGGATTTTTTATCAAAACTTTAAGGTCTTCATTAGATTTGTAAGTAACATTGTTCATTAATGGCAAATGGACGGGCAATCGTTCTACAGGAGGTGTATGATGATGGATTTCAAATCCAAATAATCTCCATAGTGCATCTTGCTCAGATATGTATCTGCAGTCAAGATATTCCTTTATTTCATTTATTGTATTATCTTCTATGTTTATTGGAGTATCTTCACCTTTTTTTATACGTTGAAACATAATCTTGGCTTTGTCGGGTCCTTTATGTACATATTTACATAAATATTTAATTACTCTACTTTTATTGCAATATTCTACATTTATGTGAGCTTGATACTTTTTCAAAAGGAGTATATTGTATGGGACAACCCATTTGTTGTCAAGATTGTGGTTTTCTCTACAAACATAGATTCCTGTATTACGTCGTCTATATATTGTGAATCCATTTTCATCAAATTTAGTTTCATCTTGAAATTCTTTTGGGAAAAACTTTGAGCATTTTCCTTTTTTCATACAAGGACAATTTGGGTTTTTATCTCCACATGGTCCATGTATCATGTGTTCAGCTACAAGTAAATATCCTAATGTGTCTGTATTTGGGTCAGGGATTTCAGCTGAGATTAATCTGTCTATTGTTTCATATGTAACATTTATTTTACTTTTTGCTAACCATACTAATATATGAGCATGAGGTAGACCTCTTTTTTGGAATTCAATGCAATATAATATTGCATCAATTGGACCAAAGATATCACTATTTTCAATATCATGTAGTAGTTCTTGTAGTTTCATGTGAAATACTCGTACTATTATGTCCGGGCGATCGTTAGGCTGCTGTCCCTCCAATAGCATTTCTAGTATCTCTGGCCATTTAGGATTGCATGTAAATGTTATGAATAAATCTGGCGGACCATACACACGACATATGGCAATGCCATCATGGTAGTTCTGTATCATGTATCGTCTACTTCCTGTATGGCTACATGGAAGTAATACTCGTTTACCAATTTCTTCACCATTTTGAATACCTTTTTCTATTGCATCTGTTATGCCTTGTAAATATTCAACTCTTAATTTAGATTGGTTGTTAGCAATGAATAAGAGTCTATCTTCATCTTCACATGCTCGAGCATCAACTATTATCTGTTTGGATAATCTTCCATAACATAAGTACGGGTTAGGCTGATTTGGTCTATAATGTATTTGGTATCTGAAATAATCATGCATTGTTAGTCTTTTCTTTTTACCATTGCTGTTATTATAATAGATATTAATCTGATATCCTCTTTCTCCATATGGAAATAGCAAAGGATATTGCAAAGCCATATATGCAGGGTGGTATATTGAGATTTGTTGTAGTCCATGTTCCTTGCTGCTTACAATGATATCTCGTTTGCAATTTTCCGTTGAGTAGTCACCTACTACTAATATTGCTAACTCATCAGTAGTAGGCATTTCATATTGTACAGGGTCATCTTTTTGAGCTCCAATAATACGGATTTTTACATCTATTCCATTATATTGTTGAAGTAAATCTCTTGCTTTTCGAAAAGTTTTTACTAATGGGTTATGTGTATCTAGCATTTCTTTTAAGCCTTGTATAATATCAAGGTCTAAATCTGTACTGATTGAATCTTCATGTGTTATAGCTTGGAGTCTATTATTTATTTCATTTTGTGTATCGAAAATATATAATTCAACGAATTTTGGTATGTTATTTGGTTTTGGTAATAAAGATCCTATACGATGATGTATTTGTCCATTGACACGGAACACATAAGGGCCATTGCCTTGATTGATACTTTTGTCAATATTACCTCCCATAGATGTGAAACAAAATAGACTATTGTACTGCCTTATTTTTTCTAGAAAATGTTTGGATCTAGTACCACCATTATATTGTAATAATGTGGATAAAAATTCAGGTGGGTCTTTGAAAGGGGGTATTTTAATTTTTCCTTCTCTACAACATTGTGTGTAAATAATATTTCTGTCTCTATTTCTTTCATGTCTAATTCTTTCTTCAAACCAAAATATGGCTCCACAATATTTACAAATGTTTGAAGCTGCACCATAATATGAACGTTTAGGATAAGATTCTTTAAGGTATTTTATGTGCTCCGGAGATAAATGAATCATACCACGTGGAATAGATAGATGCACTAATCTTTTCTGTATGTTTATATTTTTTCGCTTCAGTCTATTTTCTTTTGTATTTATATTTATGGAAGGTGTATTTATATCTTGTCTTTGAATTGGACATGTGCTTTCAAGTTTTATTTTCTTACAATGTTCATTTATATCTGATATGGAATTTAAATTTTTAGAACTACGTTTTCTTTCATGTTTATGTTCCAACTTTATTTTCTTTTTACCCCTTTCAGAATCATCACTGTCAAAATTAACACGCTTTTTATTTTCATTATTAGTCATATCTTTGTATAATCAAATATATTATATTTAACCAGACATATCAAAAGGTTAGTAATGCATATGTAACGTAATTTAACGACTAAACTACATTATTATTATTATTTTTATGTTTTACAGGTGGCATGGTGTGGAAGAAACATTCTTTTTGAGAGTTTGCACAAAAAACTTTCATACTGAATTAAGACATTAGCTCTGTAATTCGAACTTGATTGGAATTGAAAAGGGAAGATGCAAATGGAGAGATACAGTACATACCTGTGTCACGGTAATTGGCTGTTTCTCTCTGGAGGGGGTTAGGATTTTTGCTATCACGGGATGAAGGGAATGATAATTGGCTGTTTCTCTGTATCGTGGAGAGGGTCTGGCTCTCTGCTATCACGCGATGAAGGGAACGTGTTTTTCAGGGAAGTGGGATGGTTGTTTGCTGAGGAAGGATGAGTTCATATTTATATTCAGATAGGAGTACTTCTCTATAATTTTCTAGAGTCCTCTTTAAGAAGACGATGAGTTGGTCATGTTATTCACAGAGTATATGTAATCTCTAAATTTTTATTTATCTATAACTTTCTAGAGTTCTCTATCTTCTCATCCGGTTCAGATTTTTCAGATGACATGACATGGCGCCTGTAATTTTCTAGAGTTTTTAGAAGTCTGTGCTAGTAGTATTTATCAGATGACATCATTCGGTCCAGTTATGACATCTTTTTTTTATCTATAACTTTCTAGAGTTCTCTATATTATCATCCGGTTTAGATTTTTCAGATGACATGACATGGCACCTGTAATTTTCTAGAGTTTTTAGAAGTCTGTGCTAGTAGTATTTATCAGATGACATCAGAAGTCTGTGCTAGTAGTATTTATCAGATGACATCATTCGGTCCAGTTTTCAGATGACATCATCATGACGTGGCAGCAATACTTTTTTGTTACCGCGACGCGGTTTCAGTCTTTAGAGATACGGGCCAAAGTACACGTCATCATGCTGTACGGATGTCAAGGCCAATTTTGTAAGATACTGTTTAGGCCTTGTTTAAATGCATGAAAAAACCCAAAACTTTACAAGATTCTCCATCACATCGAATCTTGCGGCACATGCATGGAGTATTAAATATAGATAAAAATAAAAACTAATTACACAGTTTGTCTTTTAATCGCGAGGCGAATCTTTTAAGCCTACTTACTCCATAATTGGACAATGTTTGTCAAATAAAAACGAAAGTACTACAGTGTCAAAATCCAAAAAAATTTTGGATCTAAACAAGCCTAGTTCCAAAATATTTTATAAAATAGAAACTATAGCACTTTCTTTTGTATTTAACAAATATTATCCAATCACGAATTAACTAGGCTCAAAAGATCCGTCTCGTAAATTACAGATAAACTGTGTAATTATTTATTTATTTTATCTATGTGTTAATACGCTATGCATGTGCCGCCCGTAAGATTCGATGTAACAAAGAATTTGAAAAAAAAATGTAAATTTTTTTAGAAACTAAACAAGGCCTAATCATACATTAGGACGGCACAGATGAATAGACCTGTTGCTAGTATCATATTTTTCCCTGCTTGTTTGGTACTTTCTGGACTGTAATAGACTAGTAGTATAATACAATACCTGTTGATTGCTGAATACCTGACTAACATGAATACACGATCCAAGAGGATCACTGAGTATTTTCTAGTGGAGTTTGCATCTGTGCATGAAAAAAAAAGGAGGTAATGTGAAACACAAGTAAAGTGACAAGATTTGCACCCTGCCATCTTAGCATGACGCATGATGAATGCAATCATGAGAGCTTCATGCTTCTACCCAGTGAAACACATCTTTATTTCTTTCTTTCCTTCCTTTACTCCAAGTGTCCATCCACTCGGATCCATTGTCAGCTGAGCAGATTACCAAACACTGTCACACACACTACATGCTCCTTGAGTCCTAGGTATAAAGTGGGGAAAATGTTTAACATATGAATTGCCATTTCAGATAACAGTATATGCATGCCAATGTTCAATGCTGGAGTCACCTGCCCTTCAAGTTGGGGTCAGGTCAAAACAGACAATAGTGTGCATATCATCGTTCCAATCGACAGTTTGACACAGTTTCAACCAAGATCTATATCAGGATCACAACAATAGCTTAAGCTAAATTGTAAATTCAGGAATAACGTGAAGGATCAACAAGATGGGGACACTTCAACATAGGCCTCGTCAGGCTGCTCCTATCTTGATTCTGCCTCTTTTATTGCACGGATAAGATGGGTCATGCGGTACTGGAGCTTCTCGTTCTCCATGATTAGCTTCTTGTTCTACAAGGTTCATGAAACAAGGTGTTGTTATATAGGAGTAGATATATCAACAGTTGTATGATTGTGACGTTTTCAAAGCGAAGTGGTCGATTATTACCTTCTCTTTTTCAGTCAAGCATTCTGCAGTAGCCGCATCCAGCTTTGACCGAAGATCCTTCACGGCAGAGGAAGTTGCCTCAGATCCACGGCTCAGATCATCTAGTCATAAATAGATTATGTAAAGAAGGAATTAGGCAATTCCCTGATCTCTCATGAACAGGGACACGCTTGGAACAGCAAAACATATGAAATTACCTTTGTTGTACAGCAAGGCTTCCAGCTTTGCTATGCGTATCTGTGGGTTGGAAGGAAGCAAACATAAAATTAGGAAAGGTAGCATTGAGACAAACCACCTGTACAGATTAAGCATTCGTGTAACCACTCTGACCAAGCATGACAAGCCTGCCACAGGCTTCCATGTGGCTGGTCAATACATCACATCACGATAACTTCTGATAAAGGATAATAAGAGATAGCAACCCACAAAGTACAGCTTAGGCCAGTAGTTATCCACAGATCATAGCCGGCGTGGTCACTGGGTAGGTGATATGGCAATTTAAGAGGAAATGGTCCATGGTAGCTCCTCCTAGCCTGGTAGGTAATACTGCAGTAGAAGAACATGCTAGGTTGCTATTTTACTAAGTTAGGCACTTGTGCTGGCAGTATGGGTAGAAAATCTTCAAAGCGGTAGTACATAGGAAGGGACCAAGATGTTTTTTTTTAAGGACAGAGGAGGGAGCTCTGCCAGTGAAGAACAAAACAAGCAAATAAGAACATAGAAATCTGTAGCCAGGGTAGTTGAAACAATTTTACATGACAGTAGTAGAAACGGCCTTAAGAAAACATTATGTCCCCCACGCATTTGAGGCCACGCCAACGGCCAACCGCGGTCATAGGTTTCTGTTGGAAAACCCTGTGATTTCTCGCTTTCCAAGCAACTCAAATCATGCAGATAGCACGGAAGTTACCAAAATTTTTAAGCTTGTAAAACAGTTGGCTTCCTCTTCTACAGCTAAGAAGCCTGGCATCACATTATCTTGTAAATTCGAGCAGAATAAGAACTAGTGCTTTGTAAAATTGTTCCTTTTTTTTCTTTTGAAAGAACACTTGTAAAATTATTCTTTGCTTGCCTGGCATTACACTCGATGCAATTAGGACGTGTGTGTACTTACAACTCTAAGCAATAGGCAGGACCTCAGGAGTGGAAGTGGGGGTTATGAAGCTTTTGTTTCATTTGGGTTCACAATTTTGAAATCTCGTGTATGGTCTTATAGAGATTCTGACTATAAATATCACAAAAAAAATCATCGAAAAAAACCCACATGATTTGCTCATAATTCCTGACCAATCTGTTTTATCTGCCCCAACACCAGTCAACACTCAACAGCGACCACTTGCTTCGAAACCAATCCCACCAATTTCTAAGAATAGAGGACGAACAAGAAGATTGCTGCCGATTAAGAGTTGTCTAATCTAAAGAGGGACCGCCGAAAATCACAGGTGGTCAGGAGCTCGGGAGAAAAATAAATCGAGCGAACCTCAGCCTCGGAGGCTCTTTCCTGGAAGGGCTTGAGGGCCTCGTCCAGCGCCGCCGTCGCGGGGCCGCCGTCTGCCGCCATGCTCGCCGTCGGTCGCTTGAGCCCTCGGATTCGGAGGAGTCTTCGAGTTGGTAAGGGATTTCAGTGGGTGTCTGGGCCTCTGGGACTGGAGTCTGGAGGACGATAAAGAACTCACGGGCCCATCAAGGCCCGCCTAGATTGGCCGTTGTAATCAACCATCAGTTCTACTCCAAAAAAAAACATCAGCTTTTGCTCAAAATAAAAATAATAAAACCAACCATCAGCTAAATACCATAGATGAAGATTTAAAACATTAGTTACAATTTTCTATAACTTTCATAATTTTGCTCCCAGGTTCCAACCTGCCAAGTGCCCAGCATCAAATGAGCGATAGGGTTCTCAAATTTTGTTGGTATCATGGAACTAAAGAAAAAAAACAAAGATCTATGTAAAAATGTGTTTCCTTAGTTTTGTCATAAGTTAGACTTTTCCAACTTTGACAGATCCAAAATAAATTATGATTTAGGGATTGTTTAATGGGACTAGGATGAAATGAACTAGTATATATAATTTAGAAAGGTGATATAAAAACACAAAAAGGACCACTCAATTCCAAGACCTCGAACCATAAAATCTTTACACGAAAAATCTGCTGGTGACGAAGAAGAGATGTTGAGAAAGATATAGAAAGCGATATAGGTAGATAAGGAGAGAACCACAATGATTGCACAAAACATAAGATGTTTTTGGACATGCAATTGCAAAACCATGTCCTAGGCAAAATTTTATAAAGGTGTCTCATTTATACGCATTGACTAAGTGAGAGTCAACATGATTCGTGTGTCTACGAAACAATGGTTTTAATGTTGCATAGTGTCTGTGAGGCTAGTCTCTCTAGATCTTCAAATTGAAGATTTATTCTTGATAAAAGTTACAAGGGCTGAAACTTGTATATAGATGAAACTATTTGGAGTTGATAGTTTTATCGCATATGGGGATAACTAGACGAGTGAACCATAAAACCTAAACATTAAGGCCTTGTTTAGTTCATGAAATAAAATTTTTTGGGTGTAACATCAGATGTGCCAGAATGATGTCAGGAGAGGATTTCGGATACTAATAAAAAACAAATTACATAACTCGCCTAAAATCCGCGAGACAAATTTATTAAACCCATTTAATCAATCATTAGCACATGCAGGTTACTATAGTAATTATGACTAATTATGTACTAATTAGGCATAAAAGATTCGTCTTGCGATTTATAACCAAACTGTGCAATTAGTTTTTCTTGTCTACATTTAATGCTCCATGCATGTGGATGTGTGAACAATTTATGAGTAGGAAACTAAACAGAGCCTAATAGAAAATACTAAGGACAAATAATATTCCATTGGTATCATGCAAACCATACCTATGAATTTTCAAAATATTGAAACAATGCAATCCACAATGCATCTACATTGTCGCAAAAATTATATTTCAAAATCAATGTAGACAAAATCATATAAAAAATAATAAATTTCAGATACACATGCACTAGAGATAAAAAAAACTGGAATGAGTCTTCTAGCACATATGCACCTGAAATTTATTATTTTCATATTTTTTTTTATTTAACAAGAGTTTGAATCTCAAATTCTATACAAAGATATAGATTTGTAGATTTACAATTATTTGGCAACTTCTAAATATGTTTTTCCGATTTGATGTGTGAATATTTTCCCAACGTAAATTGCTCCGGTCGAAGCCATTTTTCTTTCCTCTCTTATAAAACCTTACCCTTCTGTTTCAAAAGAATAAATAAATACCCTAGCCTTCGGTGGGTGCACACCCAACCCCCCCGCCGCCGCTCGCCCGCCTGCCGGCGAAGCGCGCGGCGAAGAGATGGCGTTGTACCTGCTCTTCGAGGTGGCGTCGGGGTACGCTCTCTTCCACGCGTACGGCATCGACGAGATTGGGCAGAGCGTGGACGCCGTCCGCGCGTCCGTGCTGGACCTGCAGCGCTTCGGCAAGGCCATCAGACTCACCGGCTTCTCCCCCTTCTCCTCCGCCATGGACGCGATCAACCAGTGCAACGCCATCTCCGAAGGTACCATGCTCCCTCGCCCCCGCTTCTCCCCAATCCACGGCGCCGAACCCGAATGAATTGTGAGCGGTGGGTGGGTTGTGCTGTGCAGGGATCATGACCGACGAGCTGAGGAACTTCCTGGAGCTCAATCTGCCCAAGGTGAAGGAGGGAAAGAAGGCCAAGTACAGTCTCGGTGTCACGGAGCCCAAGGTCGGGTCCCACATCACTGAGGCCACGGGGATCCCCTGCCAGAGCAATGAGTTCGTCCAAGAGCTGCTCCGAGGAGTGCGGCTGCACTTCGATCAGTTTATCGACCAACTCAAGGTGTTGAATTTCACTTCTATATAAACTCAACTAGGAGTATTCTTTATCTGACATTGTTACTGGTCCAATTTTGGAATCTAGAGCGTCGTAAATGCAGAAACCTAATGCTGCACCCTAGGTGGCTTGTTGAGCATCATATTAGCTGAATACTTAATGAATTTTATTTTCTGGTTAGTTTTGCTTGTGTGGCAAAAATCTATGGTTTTGAATGACTCTGGCCCTGATAGTTACCCACTACAGTGCCTGAAAGCGTCTCATCAGTCCTAACTATTTGTTGCTTATGCAACAAAATTGCAGAAATCTGACCTGGAGAAGGCTCAGCTAGGCCTGGGGCATAGTTATAGCAGGGCCAAGGTCAAGTTCAATGTGAACCGTGTGGATAATATGGTGATTCAAGCTATCTTTCTGTTGGACACACTCGATAAGGATATCAATTCCATCTCCATGAGAGTGAGGTTAGCCCAACATTTTCCATTTAGTCAAGCTATTTACCGTCCAGCGCTTCTTCTTAGATGATGTGATAATTTGCTCACCTCGACTCTCGACTCCATTTTTTTTTAACAGCACCTTGACTTGGTACCCACATATGTTTTGGATGACTCTAAATGTATTTGAATGCCCATGCTCCTTTTGTTTTGTTTGATTATGCTGCCATGACATTCTGCTCTGCAGTCATGTCATTCTGGAATTCTGGAACACACTGCCATTTTTTCTTCACTTTAGTCTATAGAAGTGTCACTGGAAAGAGTATCTAATATCTGTCGTGCTTTGGAGAGAAGAATTAATGCTGTGTTATAGGGAAAGGGAGTTTACTCTAAATATATTTTGTCATAACTTGTTCTTAAATTCTCAACTCTGTAATGCTGAATGCACTTTAGTGATCTTACAAAATGTTGTCGATGCATGTGTGAAAGATCATGTAATTCATCATGTTTGTAATATACTCGTTGTTATGTTTGTAATAATTGACATCACGGCAAATCTTACTTTATTGATCATTCTTGATGATACAACCATCTTTTGAATATTATGTGTGATGGTGATGTTGGTTTGGCTGTATTAAGAATAACATATTATTTAACCATAATGCAGGGAGTGGTATTCGTGGCATTTTCCAGAGCTAGTCAAAATTATAAATGACAATTACCTCTATGCTAAGATTGCCAAGTTTGTGGTAAACAAATCTGATTTAGCAGAAAAAGACATTCCAGCTTTAGCAGATCTAATTGGAGATGAGGACAAAGCGAAAGAAATTGTTGAAGCGGCAAAGGCATCTATGGGTATCAAAAATCTACAACTAATCCTGCAATAGTTGAAGTACTGATATATTTATGTTAACTTTTTTTTACTGTTGTATTTTTCAGGCCAGGATCTTTCACTAGTTGATTTGATCAATGTACAACTGTTTGCCCAAGGGATCATGAATCTGTCTGAATACCGTAAAAAGCTCTATGAGTATCTCGTAACAAAGATGAACGATATTGCACCCAACCTGACGTCTTTGATTGGTGAAGTTGTTGGAGCTCGACTAATCTCTCATGCTGGCAGTCTTTCCAATCTTGCCAAGTGTGCTGCCTCCACTCTTCAAATACTTGGCGCTGAAAAGGCACTTTTCAGGTACTTACTAGCTGTTTATGCGTTGTTAGCCTCCTATTGATGTCAAAACTAAGCTTTGAAGTCCTAATAGTCTGTTACTTGAATCCTGACTATTGACTGTTGTGGTAAGTATTGAATCTTCTCCCTTTATGCCCCTGATTTTTTTTTTGCTTGTCTTTCTCTATTTAATTGCAGAGCGCTGAAAACTCGTGGAAATACACCAAAGTATGGCCTCATATTCCACTCATCATTCATTGGTCGTGCATCAGCTAAGAACAAGGGTCGAATGGCTCGATACCTGGCAAACAAGTGTTCCATTGCTTCACGCATTGATTGTTATTCAGGTCAGTTGCACAACTTGTTTGCAAACTTTACATAAGCTGATACCCTGTTCTGAGGCTCCTGACCATTACTGTTTGGATTCCAGAGTTGAATACATCCATTTTTGGACAGAAGCTGCGTGACCAAGTTGAGGAGAGACTAGACTTCTATGACAAGGGTGTTGCACCTCGGAAGAACCTTGATGTGATGAAAGCCGCCATTGAGGGTATTAGTGCGGTTTCGGAGGATGTTGATGGTAAGGATATATCCCCCTCCTTGGTACCACAAACATTCAATTTGAATTCATGTTTCTAATAACCATATCAAATTAATTTACACATCGAAAAAATGTATTTTGCAGGTAATGAGAAGAATGATGTGTCTGCTAAGAAAGGCAAGAAAAAGAAGTCTAAAACTCAGACTGACGGTGAAGCAATGGATGTTGATAAGCTTGCCGATGGAGAAGATGAACCTCAAACTGAGAAGAAGAAAAAGAAGAAGCACAAGCGTGAGGAGCCACAGGATGAAGAGATGGCCACTGAGCCACTCAGTGATGATGTCAAACAAGATGAGACTCCAAAGAAGAAGAAGAAAAAGAACCATGAGGCAACTGAGGATGTTGAGCCTAAGAAGAAGAAGAAAAAGAACCGTGAGGCATATGAGGTTGTTGAGCCTAAGACAGCCACTGAAGGGAAGAAGAAGAAAAAGAAGAAGTCCAAAACCGAGGACAGTGATGAGTAGTCATTTTAGCATCTCAAATTTAAGTGGTATTTAATGATGTTAATAATCTTGAATCTGATTTATATACATCAATTGAACCAATTGGGCCTCAATTAGGCCCCGTTCGGTTAGGGTGGAATGGGTCCAAGAACTGTTCCAGCTGATGAATCTTATACAAATTTGTGAACCAATCTAGCTAGGAATGGTTCCAGGCCTTCATTCCTGAAGAAACGAACAAGGTCTTAAGCTTTTCATGTGTTGGCAATGCTGCACATGCTATTAGCCCCTTGCTGAGTTTACTGTGTAACGATTAACGAGGCAATGGTTCATGAATTTGATGGTATAGTTGTTGCCATTACATTCATATATAACCCTTATAAGGTCAGTCTCAATGCATGTTTCATGAGAGTATCATGCACATTAAATAGGGTGCCACGTAAGCAAAATTGCTGATTTGGCAGGGTCATTAAATAAAGAAGTTTCATCAGATGAGAGAGGAGTTTCATCCCCATAAAACTCCTATGGCTCGGTTACCTAGTTTATAGTCTTGGTAACTGTGTTATGAAACTATGCATAGTATTTATCTTTTGATATTCAAGATGTCAATTGACTTGAGAAAAAAAGCACCGAAGAGAATCTTATCACACATTTGAATGGCCTGAAGATATGTGCGCTCGATATTAGATTTGACATTTGACTTCACAACATTGAAAATTTGAAATGATCCTACTGGATGTACGTCACATGGTTCAGCTTCTGGTTAGTGAATATTCAATAGTGATATATGTTATTTGCTTGGAAATACAGTGCCAAAACTTTTAACAATGCTACCAATAGATTACTGCTACTGTTCTAAAGAAACTGCAAAACTTGGTTTACTCGTCATGTCTTCTGATGAGAGGTCTTTTAGAACCTGTTCGACCTCATGAACTACCCCAAGCTTCCTGAACCACGCAGCAAGCAACTGAGAGGGCTCTTGGCCAATTGAAACACCTTTTTCTTCGAGCTCTGTCAAAAATTCCAGTGCTGTTTCTAACATGTTCACCTTCTCATAAGCACCCAATACCAAGGCAATACATTTGTCACAAGGTTTGACTCCTGCGCATCTCATATTACGGATTACACAAACAGCTTCATCGATTCGATTGGAAAGGCAGTAAGCATTCACCAGAAGCGCACACAATTTCGTGTCAGGCACTATCCCTGCAAACTGTATGGCGTCGAAAATCCGCTGTGCACCATCTGAATCACCTCTGTATGAATAGGCTCTCAGCAACGCCTTATAAACTTCCTTTCCTGCGAACATCTGCTGGTCCTCCATTTCTTTGATTAAACCTTCTGCTTCCTGCAACATGTCAGCCCTGATATAGGCCATGATCATGGAGCCATATGCGCGCTTATCCAGTGGAAGACCGAGCAACACGATTTCTCTGAATATTTCCTTTGCGCGGGTCAGATCTCCAGCTTTACTGTACATGTCCATCAGTGCAGTCAGCATGACCTGATCGCAAGGGAAACCTCTGCCTTTCATGGCGGCAAATGCATCCTCAGCTTTCTGCAGTAGCTTCTGCTTGCCATAGATGTGGATCAACTTGGTGTAGTCACGAACATTTGCCTCGAAAGAATTTTCCAGCAATGCATGCTGCAGTACCTACAAAACATACCACACCTTTGTTAAATTGCTAACAGACTAACTGTCATGAACTTAGCAAATTATAGTTAGTTAGGGGATTGTTGGCAAAAGAAGTGGCAATAGTGACCATTTTAATTTTCAAGCTTACAACCAAACACAGCAGCAAGTCGAGAACATTTGGTCCAAACACAACACCAAAGTGACCTAAATTCTTTATCGGCGAGCAGCGCTATACAACCACCTGTTCGAATCAAATTATAAGAAACATGGAAAATGGTTATTTCATAGTTTCTTTTTATCAGAGCTTCAGCAAGCACCCCTATCAATCTTAACAGCACACGTCCACACGATGATTCAGAAAATCAGAAGTTCAGAGTTGTAACGGACGACACGAAGGGAGATGCTTCGCTGTCACTGACCTCAGCAAGCAGCGGGCTCTCCATGGCCTTGAGTTCCTTGAGAACCAGCAACCAATCCGCCCTCTTGGGCTTCATCGCCTTCACCCAGTACGCGAGCAACGCGCCAAGGCTCTCGTCGCCGGGGCACAGGCACACCACGCGCGCCACCAGGGCCTTGCAGCGGTTGGGCAGCTTCGGAGACAGGCCCCGGACCGCCCGCTGCTGCGACTCGCTCATTTCGGACCCGAATGCGTCCCACCTAAACCTTGGCCTGGCCTCGCTCACCGCCGCCTGCTCAGTCTCAGCCTCCGCGGCCAGAGCCGACGACTCCCTGCCATGGCCACCGGAAACGCAAGCGCATTGGCAAGCGGGCTTCCAGGGATTCGTGGGTGTGATGGTGCTGGCGAGCTTGGTGATGGCGAGGGAGGCCATGGGATTGGGAATGGCCGAGCAAGGAGGCGGGCGGGACGGTGCCGGAGAGGATGAGGGGGCGCTATCCAAAGAAAGATGATAGATCTGAGCCGTCCGCTGATCGAATATGCCGATCGGACGGCCATTACGGTCCTCGTGACGCATAGGGAATATCCTCACCGTAGATGCCTAATCACACGGGCCGGTGACTGGCTCGTGCACGACCCTGCTAGGTGGGTCCCACCAGCACAAGCGCGACTCTGCCAGGTGGGTCCCTCCAGCACCGGCGCCGCCAGGTATAAATAAGCGGCGGTCGCGGCTTAGCCTGCTCCTCTCCGTCTCTAGGGTTTGAGATTTTAGCCGCCGCCGCAGCTCATCTCACTTCCCCGAGAAGTCGCAGCCGACGACGTACTCCTCGCCGATACGATGGCCGTCTTCTCCGACCTCCACACCGCCGACGGCCTCAAGACCCTGGAGGCGCACCTAGCGGGCAAGACCTATGTTTCAGGGTGAGCGCTGCTACACACACTTGTAGCTGATTAGATCTGTTGATTCGTAGCGATCTGTGCTTAATTACTCCGATTCTCGATTATTAGCGCTGTTATGATGATGACCGTGATAAAAGACCTTGTTGTTGTCGCTTTAAATTAAGCAGATCTCTCTTGTGATGTCGATCGGGTTGTGTTTGATTATAGTGCTTGTGCTGCTGTCTGTGCAGTGATGCGATCACTAAGGATGACATTAAGGTCTTTGCTGCGGTGCCATCAAAGCCTGGCGCTGAGTTTCCTAATGCTGCCCGCTGGTACGAGACCATCTCTGCGGCTGTAGCCTCAAGGTTCGATATATTTCACTAAATGCACATTTGTAATTTTAGTAGTAGATTGACGTCTTTCACTGGTTGCATATTCAGTTTTGATTTATTTCACTGATTGCAAATCGCAAATTTGTAAGTGTCGTTGTTTGATGTCTTTCACTGGTTGCAGATTCCCTGGTAAGCCTGTTGGTGTAAATCTGCCTGCGGGATCAGCTCCTGCAGCAGCTGCTCCTGCTGCTGAGGTTTGTTCTCCCCATCCTAAGCCACCCCATCTTTTTTTTTGTTTGTATCAATTCTGTCTTATTGGTCAAGCAATGGGGCCACTGCTGTTCTGTTCGATTTAACATGGTACAATTTTTCAAATGATTGCTTAGGAAGAAACTCCCGTTGATCTACGTTTCTGATTTTTTAGATTGTATTAAATACCACTATCTTCATCATTGTATGATTGATTGCATGCCAAGGATGCTTTACATCAATGCTTGGTGTTTTTGTCGTCACTGTCTTCTGCTGGTGTAATCTCCTAATTGAAACTAAAATCTTGAAATAGTAGCGGAGTTTGAGGATGCTTTATATCAAATGATTTTTTATTGTCACTGTCTTCTGCTGATGTAATATCAACTAACTGAAACTAAAATCTGGAAACCGTAATGGGTCTGTCATATTCAAGCTTTAACATTTTTTATGTACATGAGTTATCCTTGTAGTAATAAGCTTTTTAATTCTCTACAGGCTGAGGATGATGATGACCTTGATCTTTTCGGGGATGAAACCGAGGAGGACAAGAAGGCTGCTGATGAGCGTGCCGCTGCCAAGGCCTCTTCCAAAAAGAAAGAAAGTATGCATTTTTAGTTTGCTGCTGATGTTAATATACATTGTTTCTTGTAATCAATTGGAATTGCTGCCGATGTTTGACTTTTAGGTCTAGTTTGTGTTTCTTATAATCACATGGAATTCTTGCAGAAGTTTGACTTTTAGAGCAACTCCAAGAGAGTTAGTAAAAATAGATGGCTAAACCCATGATTTTTCCAATCTCTAAAATAGGAACTCCTGCAAAAAAAAAAACAAAAACAGAAAACTCCAACATGCAAGCTATATTTAGCATGCAAGAACTCGGGAATAGATGACTTGCTATATTGGAAAGCTAGATACAATAGCTGTTGGACTCTCTTTTCTTTCCAAAATACCCAAATATAGATTACACAACACGGATAGCTCTTCTATTGGAGTTGCTCTTTGTTATATATTTATGGCTTTACATATATTTATAGGTGGTAAATCCTCTGTCCTTATGGATGTCAAACCATGGGACGATGAAACTGATATGAAGAAGCTGGAGGAGGCTGTTCGTAGTGTCCAGATGGAGGGTCTCACTTGGGGAGCATGTAAGTTGTTTTTGTCTGCTTATTACTATGCTACCGATTTCCCTGTATTAACCATTTGACATAAACGAATACAAAAAAAACTTGTTTTCTGTATTAACAATTTGACATAAACTTGTAATACAGCAAAGCTTGTGCCTGTTGGATACGGCATCAAGAAGATGACTATTATGTTGACGATTGTCGACGATCTTGTGTCCGTCGACAGCCTAATTGAGGACCACCTTACGGAAGAGCCCATCAACGAGTACGTTCAGAGTTGCGACATTGTCGCTTTCAACAAGATCTAGAGTTCCAATCACTGAGATTGGGCAATGGCCGGCAGCGCTTAAAAGTTTGTGCTGGGATGCGAGACTTTATCCCTTCTAGTTACCTTGTTATAGAAATGTTGGTTGGAGTTTATTGTTGAGTGGTGCCAGATTTTTGAATACCTGTTTATCTTAAAAACAGCGGAACTGCTGGGCAATGTTCTATGTCTAAAGTTAATGAGTTTTCAATGGTTCTGCATCTAAAGTTAAGTTTTCTTTGCAATGCTTATTTTTGATCTTCTAATCTATACCAGCTGTGCTAAATGTCGCGGGGTTTTAACTAAAATGGTGTTTTTCAACCCGTCCTGTACTCTGTATCGATATTATATCTATATTTGATATTTATATCTGTTTTGTAATACATAATTGGCTGTACTCGTATCCATATTATAACTGAATCCAATCAACGTATGTTGGATGATTCTCTGTTTCTTCATAAAAAATGATGGTTTAATGGTTTAATCATTAGTCTTGGCTGAACTAAGGTACATATGGAAGACGATTCTTTGTTGGAAGGCGATGGTCTAAAAATAGACTTACACTGCACCATTGAGCAAGTTTGGATACATGTGCATCATTTAACAAATTTAGGGACTTAGGAATATGTTTTTAAAATTTATATATGAATATGAATTTAAGTGACATCTATTGAAAAAATAAAAGGAGTCATGCATTTTAACTCATAAATTATTAACTATCTCACAAAAGTAAATAGATTCCAAAAGAGCTTACAGGACCATAGTGTTCCCCCTTAGAGCAAGGCTAATAATACAGCCAGCTACTGGCTGTAAAGTTTATAGCCTTCTTGCAGCTCACTCATATAATGGTTGTCTCTCTCATGAATTTTCTTGGTTCTTGTGTCTGAGCCGGCAGCCCGCTTTTACTCTCTCTCCTCTTCTCTCTCCTCCACCTCAGCATTTAGCCGGCTTACAGTCCACTATAATACTTGCTCTTATCAGTTATCACAACATCTAGGAGGTTCATTATCATTGCATTTCTTTCGGACCAATACTGTTTAGTGTCTACACTACATGGATGCAAGTATGTAACCACCTTGGTAATGATGACTAATGATACATACTACCTCGCTCTGAAGTCTCAACTAGAAGATGATTTGCCAACAGTTTCTTGCTATCTTGCATAATAACTCAGTGAGCAGTGTTCAGGAATGCCCTCTCTACTCTCTTTTGAGTAGTGTCATTTGGGGCCCAATCAGTCAACCACCTCTCAGCCCACGGAATGAAATCCCACGAGGCCCAACTAGTTGTTCCCGTCGTCCTCCTCTAGCCCACCCGAACTCCCGAAACCCCATCGCCGCCACTCCACGCCCGACCCGCCGTTCCCACCGCGCCGCGCTGCAACGAGCCGCCGCCGCCCAGCTCGCTTCCTTCTGCCGCCGCCTCGCTTAGGTAGACCACCACCGCTAGGAGCGCACGCACAGGCACCTCGCTCCCCTACCGCTTCCCGCCCTGAGCGAGTTAGCCATGGCGGAGCCCACCGAGAGAGACCAGTTCACGGACGAGGAGGAGGAAGATAACTTCCTGGAGGACGGCGAGCAGGGCCTTGGAAGCGAGGACGAGGATGAAGGAGGGGAAGGAGCCGGGGGCAAGAGGAAGCGGCTAGGGAATAGTCTGGGCGTGATCGGTAAGCGCGGGGTGTGCTACCTCAGCCGCGTCCCGCCGCACATGAACCCGTCGCACATCCGCCAGATGCTCTCCAAGTACGGCGAGGTGCTCAGGATTTACCTCGTTCCTGAAGGTAACCAGCTACCTGAAATCGATGCTCGTGTTCTCTTCAGTTTTGGTGGGCGTAGGCGTAGCTAGCTGCAGAGCGTAGTGCATATTTCTGGCTGTTGCGTGGAAGCCTTCATCGGCTGATGTAATTGTATTTCCTTACTCTATGCAGGGATATTTTTTAGTCCACTGTGGTAAAGCATGCGTGCTTGACCGAAGCAACACTCACTTCCTGATTGTTGCTTCTGCTGCTTCCATTTGTGTAAATGTAGTTCTCGATAGAGGAACAAATATCAACTTCAGTGCCTTTTTTTCTTTCTTTCTTTGATGTGTTAGAACTTAGAAGTCTTAGTTGTCTGATTGAAGGGAAAAAACACTTCAGCTTCTCTTTATTGGTCATGTAACATAGCTTATTATTGTTCTCAAATCTCAATATATGACATTAACAACTAAAAAGTATAACCGTATTAGTTTTTCAATGTTTGTCGGTTAACAGTATCTTATATATTCATATATGTCATGCCCACCTTCAGGTCAAGGTCATCGGAAGCATACTACTGTTAAAGCAAAGGCTTACTCAGAAGGGTATGTTTGGTCAGGACATACACACACAAAAGACAGACGCACTGCTTTGGAGAACTTAATTCCTCATCTGAAATATTACTCTAAAAGTAAAGCATGAGCAAATATTCATACCAGCACCAGCTTTAGTACATTTGCGAATAGTTTTACTGAAGCCTCCAATAATTTTCTGGTCTTCTCTTTAATATTTGTGCGTACTCATTCTGCTACCAAAATCTTTTAGGTGGATTGAATTTGCAAAGAAGAGTGTTGCCAAGAGAGTGGCTAATCTGCTTAATGGTGAACAAATAGGTGTGTTCTCATCGCCATTTTATTCTTCTTTGCTATTATTGGTTGTTAGTTGTATGTATTATTATGTATGACACCCCATGCTTTTTGCTGCCACATTTTTTACTCTTGTTGTTGACCGTCAGCCTGTTTGAAGGGGTATTAGATGTGTAGTTCTTTCACAGAGATTATACTATATGTGCTTTAGAGCTTGTGTTTTACTACTTGGCAACCACTGGACAATAATTTCTGCTGATGTTGTATGTTATTAGGCGGGAAGAAGAGATCTCCATTTTATTATGACATTTGGAACATTAAATACCTCAGGAAGTTCAAATGGGATGATCTGGTTGGTGAAATGGGTATGTGAAAAGTCCAAAATAGAAAACCTATTTAAACTTCTGTTGAAAGTGCTTGATGATTAGAAGAGGTTTCTAAGTTTTATTATCCTTCAAATATAATGCAGCTGAGAAAACTCATATCAGAGAGCAGAAATTAACCTTGGAGATAGCAGCAGCAAAGAAACAACGTGATCACTACCTGTCCAACGTTGAAAAGTCTCGTGCATTGAAACACATTCAAGAGCGCAGGAAAAAGGTCTGCCGTATTTTGCATACAATCATACATGCAAGATATCAAAATTTTCTTGCGTTGCTGTTTATCTGTTGGCACTAGTATATATACTTGGTTGTGGCCCTTACTCCATACTCATATTAGAGGATTTTCTCGTTGATTCTTTTTTGTCTAATAATCCACAAAGGAACAATCGCCAATGTAAAGTCTGACCTCATTGTTCTATTGAAGTATTGATTATGGTCGAACTGGTTGTTATATGTTTGTCCTGTTATATGCTCTTTAGGACTCAGTTTAGTAATAAAATAAACTTATTACGGTCGAATCATGTTACCCCTATACTACCTAGAGGATGTAATCGCCATGGACTATATTATTGCAGTTGTTTAATACAAGCTCTTTTAACTTGCCTTCAAATTTTATAAACTTGTTATCCTTGACTGAAACAGAAGCAGAAGACAGAAGGAGCAGAAGCCAGTAATGTCCCAGAAACAACAACTGTTCGTCCAATTCCTCAAAAGAAACCAGTCGGGGAGACTGATTCCAAAACTAAATCTACGCTTTCAAAAGACATTTTAGCTGGTGTAAGTTTCAGCTCTCATGGAAATGTCTCAAAATTCTTGTGTCCACCAGTCATTATTAACAAACCTCATGGTATTGCAGGTATTCGGAGGTTCATCATGACCACCTCCTTATCTCTTAGTGTGGGTTGGTGCACGCTGAACTGAATGGAGTACTGCAAGATCATAGAGTTCATATTCTACTTCCAGATTTTGTAGATGAAGCTGTGTTTTTTCTCAGGGTAAGTAGGAACTTACAGAAACATTTTGTTGCGCTGATATGCACTTGAAGGTTTTCTGGGACCTGGCGATTGAATGTGAAAGGACTGTTGATTGCCAATGCTGATTGACCAGAAATCTTTGTAAAACTGAAACGTATGTTCTCTTCTTCTTGAAACAAATATCATGAGCAACTGTCTGTTGGCATTATCTCCTGCCTGGGATTTCAGTGACTTGCAGCTATGCTGTGCCGCTGTGGAGAGTAGATTGAAAACCAACTACTAATCTCAACAATCTACAAGTCAAGAAATCTGCACACCACCAAATGTGTGCAGGCCATGGTCATCACTAATGAGCTTTAGCAGAAAAAGAAAAGGGGATCTTGTGATCATAATTGTTTGGTTGTAGTTCGTATCCTTGGAGCATGCAGAATAGCATCGAAAATATAGTATATATTTACTGTTACACATGTGGAGTCCAACAAAGTTGGATTTTCTATTTTATGATTTTTCTATGATTTATTATGATTTTTTTAAAGATTCAGTTGAAATAATTAAAAAAGAAATAGACAAACCATACCGTAGCAAAACCACCATTCATCATAGCAAAATTGTTTTCAAAACCGCTCAAAAGAGATAAAATATATAGTTTGAAAAGTTGAGGGAGGTGTTTTACCGGTTTTAGAGCTGATAGAGAAAAAATGGACTTTTGTAAAAGTTAGAGGAGGAAAAGTTTTCCTAGAAAAATATTAATCAGCTAGGGTAAACTAGTTACGTCACGGCGGCGCAAAAAATGTTATAAATTGGCACGCAAGCAAAACCAGGATCATATTTTGGGGGGGGGGGGGGGGGGGGGGGGAGAAAAAAAACTTATTTTTTTATAAAAAAAAAAACGTGATACAGCAAAAAAAGAATGTAGAAAAAAAAAAAAAAATAATAATAAATATTTTGTTTATAGA
>Ga0182004_10000026_pt1 | contig 47564 bp, 44 predicted proteins | sample Sormic07211540_1_FD_120479 | JGI IMG/M metagenome (GOLD analysis project Ga0182004, IMG submission 120479) | Endophyte microbial communities from Sorghum bicolor roots, Mead, Nebraska, USA - 072115-40_1 MetaG | ecosystem: Host-associated > Plants > Roots > Unclassified | place: USA: Nebraska...
GCTGTAAATCACGAGACGAATCTTTTGATCCTAGTTAGTCTATGATTAGATAATATTTGTCACAAACAAACGAAAGTGCTACAGTACCGAAAACTTTTCACTTTTCGGAACTAAACAAGGCCTGAATCGACCATCTGGATTCGCCTGCGTGCCTCAGATAGGGCTCTTTTTTTTCTTTCATCACAAGTTGCCTTCAGCGCATCATCGATGAGCATCATCCGTTGTGGGCCGGCATAAATTAGCGGTGCCGTATGCAACACAAATTTTATTAAATCTATACCTATCAGCTAAAATTTCAGTCTGCCTATAGATTTCTTCTGCCACCGGTCCGCCGGGCCTCGATGGTGAAGATCGGATTACTTCGGAGTTCGGACGCAACATAGACCGGAAAGAAATCTCCTCTTCCAAATCAGACACGAAATCACTTCCAAATCAGACACGAAATCAAATGCAGCCAATTCAATCGAAGTCCAAATCTACCTCCGTCTCCGTCTCTGAGCGGAGAACCTGATGACAAACAATTTGATCCATTGTGCAGAGGCCCTGATCTGCTGGCCTGGGTGCCGGAGTGCAGGCTGCCGCTGGCATGGCGACAGGAGGCAGCGGAGGAGTACATGGAGGGAAGCGAGTAGGAGGCCCAACTCACCTGCCGCCAAGGAGCTCGCCCGTTGCGGAGGCCGAGCGTGCTCACCTGGGAAGACGGAGACCTAGGGTGGAATCAGCGCAACAGCGGCCATGAAACCCTAGCCCCGTCCGCCGCGCCGCCAGGCCGGTACCCTGATGCACCGCCTTGGGGTTTGTTTGTGGGAGAGAGGAGAGGAGCGTCGGGCATAGGGAGTATCGGGGGAGATGGAGAGTTGCGAGCGGGGTGGGCACAGGTGCTGCAGACAGAGCGTCGGGGGAGATGGAGGGCCACACGTGGGGTAGGCGACGGACGGGCTGAGGCATGGTTTTTTTTCATATATTATATATCTATCCTTCTAACATTTTTTTAATATTTAATTGTGAAAATATCAGTTCATCTGCTTTTCTGTCCGCCACCCACGTCAGCCTTTTTTTAACCGTCTCCGTCTTCATATAGTGTTGTTATATATGCCGTTGTCTAATTTCTTTTTTTTTACCCGATGGTCTGTTCTCATCGTCGTCGAGCTCCGACCACTCCCCGGCGCCTCCTGCGCCATAGTGGTAGCTAGGTCGGTAGTCGCTGCCTAGGATCTTGGACCAGTCCGAGATTTTCACCAGCAGCGACCCGTGCACCGTCCGGCGCCAGCTTCACTGGTAACGCCTTCCGCGCGGCTAGAAACTGGCCCGCCCTGGCCGGCTCGGGAGGCTCGAACGCGCCCTAGATGACCGACTCGTCGAAGTCCTCGCCTGTGCCACCGGCGGTAGCTACCGAGCTCGCTGTCGGCACAATGACGTCGTACGGCGCCTGCGAGAAGTGGAGGTACGCGCGTGAAGTGGGTGGATCTCATCTCACCTATATTAGGACTTCCACTCCATATTGGTTTAAACGCGAGTTATTCTAATTCGTATGAGCACAAGTTATATATATATATATATATATATATATATATATATATATATATATAAGTCCAGATAAAAGAAATTCTCCATCATTCGGTAGTTAGAGGAGGACAGACAAAAAAATGGATGGACGAAAAAAAAGTCTAAAATTTTGCCTCTTTATTATTAGGTAGGTATAGATATATATACAATTAGGTAATAAAGATATAAATATAGATTTGATAGTTATTTTTCTCCTGTTGCAACGCACGGCATTTTTGCTAGTTTATAATAAGAAAGCCAAGTTTTCAAACAGAACACTTCAAATTAGATTCCAATTCCACTAGGTAGTTTTATACTCCCTCCGTCCATGAAAGAATCAATTTCTAGAATTTGTGTCAGTCACACTTTATATAAAAGAGTAACAACATCTATGATATAAAATATGCATCATATGAAAATATATTCTATGATGATACCATAAATCTTAGTATTTTTTCTAGAAATTTGGTCAAAGTTTATATAAAAGAGTAACAACATCTATGATATAAAATATGCATCATATGAAAATATATTCTATGATGATACCATAAATCTTAGTATTTTTTTTAGAAATTTGGTCAAAGTTTAAAAAATTTGACTTAGGATAACTCTAGAAATTGACTCTTTCGTGGATAGATGGAGTATAAATACTCTATCTGTCCCGCTTTAAGTGTCGTTCTAGCATGAAAGTATATGGGCTACATTCACGGATCTAGAATGCACCACATATGACACATTCAAAGATTCCTTGCTGCACCTGTTAAAAGCTAAAGCGTCAGTCAACCTAGGACAAAGGGAGTATGTGGTAACATACTGAATTAAATTCCAATAAACATAAACTGATTGTGTTTTTTAGAACTGTGCATCATTGTTGGGTATAGTATTTATTTGTATAATATGTTGATATTTTCTTTTGCCAACACACAAGCCACCCTAGTTAGCTGAGGTGATGAAGGGGCTCAAGCCTGAGGAGCTCACAAGGGTGGTGGTTCGACTCTAGGTCATTCGCTATGTGCGACGGCAAGCATTGTATGAGGACCAATTCCAAAGCCCTCTTTCGACTCATAGCTTTGTGGAGCGCTTTATTCATGAGTTGGAATTGGCTACATCGAAGAGCAAGGAGAAGCCAGTGGTAGGGAGCCCAACAATGCATTGGATCGAACCGCTAGGGGGTTTTGAAAAAAAAAATCAATGTTGATGTTGCGATCTCCAAAAACTTGAAAATGGCTTCGAGTGGTGTTGTGGCCAGGGATGAAAAAGGCAACTTCCTAGGGGCATCTTCTCTAACTTCGGCTAGCCTCCCCTGTCCCAACCTAGTCCAGCGGCAGCTACCACCGCCACCTCCTAAACCGCCCGGACACCATTCCTATTAGAATATGAATAGCCTAGAATTTGTATAGTCTATAATGAAGACTCTTTGTAGTGGAGAGTCATGTAACTCCCTAGAATGAAAAGTCTTATTAGCGAAAGTATCATGTAACTCATTTATTTAACCTTCACCCCCACCAAAACCCTTCAATTGTAGACTATGCAAATTCTAGGCTATTCATATTCTAATAGTCGGCCCCTTTTTGTACTTGCCAGAGTTGGAGTAGAAAGAAGAGAGAGGCTCGCCAGAACCCTAGCCACCGCTACTGTCGTCTTCTTCTCTGGTGGAGAAAGAGGACATGTGGAGGAGTGGGAGGAGGAGAACGCCTACCTCGTCAGCGCCCACGAGCTCGGCCGCCACTGCCGCCGCTTCCTCCACAACTGAGGGAGGAAGGAACACAAGCGACTGAGAGCGGGATCAGACGGCTCCATTGCCGTCCCCATGCAGACCCGACGCTTAAAAAATCGCGTGCTGGAGACGATGGAAACGCGTGAGCACTCTATAGCATTTCTGTTCTAGAAGCCTCCCCTGTTCAATTGTTCCGGCAATGCAAATCCTCCAAACTGATTAGCTAGCCCAAGTTTTTGGTCCATTCATCTTCCACCTAAGAGCATCTCCAACAACTTGGTATTTTAATATACTATCCTACCAAATTTGCTAAAAGCATAAAAATCCTCCTCCAACAACTCCTTATCTCAACTTGCTAAATTTCCCAAGTTACTATCCAGAGGTTTCTACTGTCGAGATTTGTCAAGTTGCTATCCCAAGTTGCTATCCCGAGCGCAACTTGTTGGAGACACATATTCTTTTACCAAGTGAGCGGGTCTCATGTGTCATCCTCTATTTTTACCAAGTGAGAATAGCAATTTATTGGAGACACATCCTTTTTTCTTTTGCTAAACAAATTAGCAACTTGCTATAACTCAAGATTTGACGATTGAATTTTACCAAGTTGTTGGAGAGGCTCTAAGAGCCGGTGAGCGCCTGGACGTGTGACACTCACGTCTGCAGTTTGCTGTTCTGTGGTCTAACATGACATGTTTTGCGTGACATTAAAGTCATAGCGTACAGAACATATATTGGGTTGACACACGGAATGCTGTGCTGTAGCATCTCACGGCTCCATATAGGACATGCGTATTATAAATAATAGACAGAAGTATGTAACCAGACAAGTATATATATAACAAACCAAAGCAATTAATATCTGTAAATGGCACGCAAGTTAATTATATATATTTACTCCATGCACATATCTACAGCACAAGTTTATTAAATATTCTTTCCACAGAATTTAAACCAGCTCCCTTCGAACATTTCCACATTTTTTCAAAGTAAAAACAATGAGCACAATTGCACAAACTGTGCCCGCAGCCTTTAATAAATTGAAGCCCCCTCAGTTAAGCTCTTCTATAGTAGGAAAAGAGCTAAGTGTAGAAAGAATGTCACAAATGGCTCAAATGGATTATGAATTGCCAACATTTGGTTTATATAACAATAAACATATTAACTAGTAAAGCAACATAAATTTACTATGGAAGATGCATGATGATCAAAGGCCAGCCATTGGCAATATATCCATGCAGCATGGCTGAATTGGCTTGGTATATATTTAATTTCCATAATAATGATTTGTCAACATAGGAGGCTCCCGGTGTAAAAGGCCATTCTACCATTGAACCCTTCTGCCATCTCCATGAAGTCCGTAAGAGTCCCAGTGCTCGTGTTGTAGAATTGAAGGATATACCGATGGTAACTCTTGATGTTCCCTTCTTCCCGGAACGTACGTGTTGAGCAGCAATAGTATATGGTGCCATCACCCAAGACATCCAATGGCTTAGTAGATAATAAAAACCTCTCAGGCATCTGTACTGTATACTCCTTAACCCAAACACCCCTGCTAGGATCCGTCAAGAGCCATATGTTGGCATAGTGGCCACCCAAAGAAGTGAGATGTCGTACATTGTGCACCACACACAAGGTTCCCTTGAGTTCAACTAGGGCAATGCTCCATTTGTCAGTCTCCTTCTTGAGACCCAACCGCGGGCCTCTGATCGTCTCCGGCTTCCACTCTTCGCTCTCAAGGTCGAAAGCGGCTATGTGATTCCTACCATGTGAGTAAGTGTCATAAGGCATGAAGTAGAGGACGCCATTGACACTAGCCTTATGTTCGCTTGAAATGCTGGTGCGGAACGGGCCCCATGGCCTTTGCCTCCATGTCGGCTCATCACCACCACCACCACCGTCTATGATCGTGGCAACCTCGCACCACTCCATATAGCCATAGTCATAATGCCTTCTTGGAACAGCCGGAGCCACGGCGATGTGGAGGACCTTGTAGTCGCCGGACGGCGAGGCACGGCCAAAGCTGTAGTCATTCAGTAGGGTCAGCTTGGACCCAGCCCAATAGGGTTTATTTTTGAGTTTATTCCTGCCGACGACCAGGGATGCCCGGCCAGACGCCGGATCGATGATGGTGGCACCGAGCTGCATCCTGTCGACGAAGATGAGGTCATGGCGCGTCGGCGCCAGCAATGCTGCAGGGCCCCCGATGCCGAACACCCTGAGGACGTTGCCGCCGTCGTCCAGCAGGCGCAGCTCCAGCTCTGTCGTCGTCGTCGTTGCCGATCGTCCGAACAAGGCGACGATGAGCGTGTCGGCGCAGCCGCGGGATCTCCGTGCGGCGACGAAGGCCGGGTCCAGGAGATGAGGTCGCGCCACCCCTTGCAAACGCACCTGAACCGGCGCAGGGCCTTCGCCGGCAGCCTCAGTAGCACCTCCAAGATGATGTCCTCCGGCAGTGAGAGGCCGCAGTTGGCGCCGTCGTCGGCGTCGCGTTTGCATAGCTTCGACTGCATCTGCAATATTGCTGCTGCGCTCGTAGCTAGGGTTTGCCCACGTACGCCCAGAGCAGCCGCCACCAGGTTGAGGGTTTGCGGAGCTCCTCGCATATGGGCTGGACTGAAAATGAACCATCTATGTTCGGCTAGCTTGGCCTGCATTCAGCAGAACCCAGCGGGCTCCTAGCTCAGATCGGGCATTTTCGGCCTTCTCAGAGCGGGCTCTTCTTTCTTTCTTTTTTTCTTTTTTGTTAGAGAATTATTTTATTGGTTCCATATTTGAGCAGTTCCATATACTTTCCAAGTGAAAACAAAACATGAGCACAAATTGCATGCGCCCCACAACCTTTTTCTACAAATTGTGCCCCACAACCTTTCACTAGCGGTGAAAACCGAACCTAGGTGAGAATGGGGAAAATGAACAGTCGCAATATTTATTGAGGAGATCAACCGCCACAACAAGGCCTTGTTTAGTTTGGTACGTAGTACTTTCGTTTGTATTTGTCAATTATTATTCAATTATAAACTAATAGGCTCAAAAGATTCATCTTGCAAATTAAAGGTAAACTATGCAATCAGTTATTTCTTTATTTATATTTAATGTTTCATATATGTACCGTAAAATTTGATGTGACGGAAAATCTTGAAAAGTTTGTAAATTACGAGTGTAACTAAACAAGACCTAAATTCATTGTACAGTAGTCATCCATGTGTGCAACAGACGTGTTCTAATCGCGTGGTAATTATTATTGCCTGATCCATGTCGGCTGCCGAATATGTCAGCTAGTCAGTAGTGTTATTACAACAAAAATCAGTAAACAATATTTTTAACCATAGCTTATCGGCTAAACGAATAAAGCAGACGTGCCAATTATAAGGTGGGTACATGACGCGGGTCTTAACCGAATATTTTTGCGCTAGCAATGCTGTGTTGCCCCTGACATCGAACACCCTGGGGAGGTGTTGCCGCCCTGTTCGATAAATCAATAAATCGGTTGCTCTTCGATCTGGGCTACTCCTAGCACTACCAAATTGGAGTTCTCCTAGTGTTTTTAATTAGTAGTAAAACACTGCCACTAGTTATAGCACTAGGGAATCCTCACTAGGAGACATTTACTAGGGAAAGTTTATACTAAATTTTGAATGCGAAAACACTAGGAGAAACCCACATCACTAGGAGAAGTTGAAAATTTTGGTTGTGTAGACCCCACCAGGCTCAGTCCATCCATTATCTGTGTTATTATCGACTGCAGGGAAAAAAACCGAAAAAGCGGGAGAAAAGAATGGTAATAGAATGCCGTTCTAGCTGAAAGACAGCCCAGCACCACAAGAGCCCATGTGAGCTAAAAAAATCCGTTTGCACGGTTTCCCATTCATCAATCACATGAGAATCGCTTAGACTCCAATAAAACGTTTGGTAGAGCTCTAGGACGTCCTCTAATTGCAATCAAGGATGATGATGCCTAGTGAAACAATCATCTGTGGTGCCTGGGCTCTCTGGACTGGCCGCAACACTCGTGGTCATGGCCGCAAATCTTGGGAACCGGGAGCTACTGCTAGGTTCGTTTCGAAACTGTTGGAGGACCTGGCATCCCTGAAGCTAGCGCCTGTGATGAGGCCTGTGCCGGCTGAAGCGAAATGGGAGAAGCCATCACTAGGGTGGTTCAAGATAAACACGGACGCGGGCTTTGATCAGGAATCAAATTCGGGCTCGGCTGGTGTGGTTATTCGAAATGAAGCTAGTCTGGTGGCAGGTGGATCAGCAAGATGGCTTGAGAATGTTCCTGACGCGCTCACAGCAGAAGCCATGGCGGCAAGGGAGGGTCTTGAACTCGTGGTGGAATTGGGACTCGACCGGGTGATACTTGAGGTCGATTGCCAAGAACTCTCGAAGCTGCTACTTAGTGAATATTCGATCTCATCATGTATTGGAGGCTTATGTTTTGATATAATAGAGCTAGGCAAGATGTTTAGTGAGTTTTGCATTAGATGGGTAAGAAGGGACGCGAACTCGGTGGCAAACTTCTGTGCATCCATAGTTTCGCCTACCGATCGCTGCCACTTCTGGATTGATAATGTACCAGGCTGGCTAGTGGTTCTAGCAGATGCCGATTGTAATCTGGCCATGAATCAATAGAAAGCTATATTACTAAAAAAACTAGCTCTAGAGCTGCTGCTACACCATAGAGCAACTCTGCCACGGAGCTAGACTCCAGTAAAACGTTTGGTAGAGCTCCAGTTCCATTATTCCTCTCATTTGTCTCACTTTCATCCAAGGCCCACACGTCAGTATCTGCCTTCTCTTTCATCCTCTTTCTCCTGTCAACACCTGCGCGGTCCGCGCTGGGGCTGAGCGCCGTCGTCCACGCTGGGGCTGAGCGTCGCCGTCCACGCGGGGGTGGACCTGCACGGGCAGGGCTAGGGCAGAGAGCCGCCGTCCGCCACCTCCCTACCACACCAGTGCGCGCGCGGAGCTTGCGCCACCGTCCGCGCATGGCCGAGTGCTGCAGTCACGGTTTGGGGAGAGGTTGCGCCCGGCCAGACACGGCACAGCGGGCAGAGAGGGCAGCGCGGCGGCCAGTCTCGAGGGCGCGGCGGCCAGCCACGGGGTCTCTACGGGATGAAACAAAAAATAGAATGAATCGGTCAATTTCCACTTACCAGTGGCAGTGATGGGTAATTTCTCCCAACTCCATGAAATTTGGTTTTTGTGGAGCACTCCCTAAGGTGCTCCATCGAGCTAGGGTAGATCCACCATTTCCATAGAGCAGATCTGCGGTGGGGTTGCTGGAGCTGAGACCGTTTGACTAAAAGAAATAGAGCGGAGCTATTTTTTTTAATCTGGAGCTGCGTGGAGCTGTACCAAACAGGCTCTTACTCTCTACCTTGCTTGCTTACACCCTGTTTATTTAAATTTATTTATCAATCTATCTATTATTTAGTTTTTTTCTCTCACAATAAATCAGCGAACAATATTTTTAGTGATAGCTTTTTAGCAAAGCGAATAAGACCAAACAACTATTATTGTAGAATCAAGAAGTGAAACTCAAAATTAGAAATAGAGCTAGCCCTTAAGTACCTTCACCAGAAGCTCTGTTTCCTCTGTCTACAAGTATCCGTCTAAAAGTCAGGAGCTCTGTTTCCTCTGTTTAAAAAGTATCCGACGAAAAGTCAGGACTAGGGCGGTACACTGTAAAAAAATCCATTTTTTTTGAAATGTAAAAAAGCAATCCCTTTCTACCCGGCGTCAATGGAGGTCAGCAATAATTTCCAAAAGCAGCTTGAGGCCTCTTGATGTTTGCCCTTGTCCTTGTCCGCAACGCAAGCAAAGGTTCTAGAGAGAGAGGGAGGATACCTTCCCCAGACTTGCAAGCCATCCAGCCCCAATCCCAACAGCGAACACTGCAGGCACAAGCAACCTGCACTGCACTCCTGGAAAGAGCCGGCCTCAAAGAATTCTAGGGCCTGTATAGTTGTAAATTTTTTACAAAATGACTACCGTATCACTTTCATTTATATTTGATAATTATTGTTCAATTATAAACTAACTAGGCTCAAAAACTTTGTCTTGTAAATTACAGACAAACTGTACAATTAGTTATTTTTATCTATATTTAATACTCCATACATGTGCCGCAAGATTTGATGTAACCAAAAATCTTAAAAAAATTTACAAAATTTTTAGGAACTAAACAACACCTACTTCTACTTGCTGTGCAGAAAAGTTGCTGGATCTTTTTTCAAAGGTTGCAAGGCTGTGCTGCTATTGACGCCTTGTTTAATTGCACCTAAAATCTAAAGAATTTTTAAGATTTTTCATCACGTCGAATCTTATGATATATGCATGGAGCGTTAAATATAAATAAAAATAAATAATTATACAATTTGTTTATAGTTTGTCCGACGAACCTTTTTATCCTAGTTAGTCCGTAGTTGGACAATAATTACCAAATACTAACAAAAGTACTACAGTACCCAAAACTTTTCGTCTAAGAAACTAGACAAGGCCCGAATCATGCCATCACCAGGGGCTCTGGAGAGTTCCAAGGCAAGGGCCAGGCACCTTTTTTTTTATTTGTTTCTAAGAGAATGTGCAGATCAATGATGATGATGACTCAATCATATGCTCATATATGCATATGCACTGTTCTACCTTATCCTAGTATTCCTAATCCCTGATCCAGACTCCACAGTAGCATGAATCCCAAGGGCACATGCTAGAGCTAGACAGAGAGATGTAACCACATGCTGATAGTGTTAACAAATCAAAGTAATTAGTCTCCCCAAATCACACACCTTTTTTTTCTCTCTCCATGCACGTACAACAACATCATGATTCACATTCCATGGTTCTACTGCTAGCAGGGCAGGCAGCAAAGGCAACAGTAAATAAAGTGGCCAGCATCATGTAAACTCGTTTTTTACCAGTACTAAGCAGACAGATGGGCCATGAGATTCCAAGTGAAAACAAAACACAAACACACCTTTTTTTCACCGCAGGCTGCACAAGCAGAAATGTGATCTCAAGTGTGGCCAGTGCAAGTTTGTCTGGCTTTAACGCCAAACCAGCAGCCTGCGGCTACCTTCGCATGCGCGCGCGATAACCAGCATTGCACACGGAGCAGAAAGAGACGATGAACTGCACAAGTTCAGACTTGAGACTGATCAAACCAACCACCCCTATACAGGCCATGCATGCGTACAGTGACCTCACATGGGATGGCTGAAAACTGTTGCAAGCTTGTCCCTCATGTGTCTCCTGGTGCATGCTCTCTTCACTTTCCATTTTTACTGCACAAAACAACAGTAGTGAAATGCAGCAGTAATGGAGTTTTCACTAGTGTGGCAACGAACTGATGAGCAGAGTTGTGACTCTGCCTGAAGCCCTGAAAAAGAATACTTGTGACCAGGTGATGCAATTTATTTCTCTCTTCATTTTCTCCTCCAGTCTTCAGATATTGTGTATTGGTACAGGGCAGGTACCACTGTACCAGTACCACTACTGTTTCTCTGTTCAAGTACAAGAGACCAGCAAGGGCACTAGTGTAGGTGTAGGAGTACTCTTCTATTACTCTCCCATCAATAATGTGTGAAAGGATCCGCATGATGTCTGAATTGTTGGGATTGTTCTGAAAGGTGACAAGTCCACTAGTCAGCATGTCTTTTAAAACACTTGAATTGTGAATAGTAACCACTGTTATCCTAGATTAAATCGCAATAATGAAGATGAGCCATCATTTGCAAAGTATAAAAAAAATGCATGTACGTTTGTGGTATCCAATGCAACTGGGATGACAGGATAGGGGTGGTTAGCCGTAGACAGTTTGGTCCATATCTTAATCACTTCAAATCTTGTCCTTATTAGGGATGGCATCCACTGACTTGCAAAACACGACCGTTTTTTATTCAGGAGATGCAGACTAATCTTGTTACTTTAGGTGGCGATCAGGACAATACAGCCTGAATAAGAGAGCTACACATTTGGATCTTCCTCAAATTAAATTTGGTGTAACCGTTGCAAATTAAGAAAATATTGCTATCATGCAGCAAATCATGCTTGGTATGAATGGACCTGCTACCAGATGAAATGGTTTCTATCCAAGGTTCCATCTTACTTTTATCAGCATCCAAGTGTTCATGATAAAAGACCTGTGATTGCAGGGGAAGCTGAGTTTGTGGTCACCTTATCCTTGGACTTCTAAGGTTTGCTCCCTTTTTTCTTTTGTCTTTTTTCAGATAAAGACATTTCACATTTAGTGTCTTCTGATATTTTCTTGAAAAAGGAGAAGTTTGAGGACCAAGGTTCTCTTCTCTTGACTTCCGTGCCATCCCCTTTGTCAATTGTCATGCAAAATGCGTTTCATATGACGCACTGCATTCATTATTAGTTGCCAAGTAACATAGGATGCTGTTGGTGTCGTGTTCCTAGTTATTTGGGTGCATTCATTATTAGAGTAATTTGGATGGATCTAACAGTAATATATTGTGCTTGTTCGTTTGTTCGTTGATTTATTTATATGCATTGGCATGCACAGCCCAATTGGAAAAATGGAAGATTTTCAGGAGAACTTTAGATGGTTTGCAACCATGCATGTGAGATTCTTCTAAAAGGCGTGCACATCCCAAAATCCAAATGAAACATCTATGGTTCAGTTCTGTCAGAGGGCCAAGGATGCATTTATGGGAGAGCTAGAGGGATTCGGAAGAGTTGTGCAACATGCAATGAGATTTTACAAAGATCATATATGAGTTAGGAAAAATAAAGCTTTTTTTACTGCCTAATACTAATAAGATAAGATCTACTCCTAGCATTCAATTGGCTAGTTCTTGTAAAGTTTGCTGAAGTTGGGATCTCTTTGTAGCCTTGCAGTTCCGGAGTCAAATTCATGGACCATCTACTCATATCACTCATTCATCACTGGAGTACACAAAGGTAGATACTTTATTATTTATCAATGGAAGCTTGTCCGGATTTTCTGTGTCAACTTCACTACGCTACTGTATGTGGAGCAATGTGTTCAGTTCTGTTGATGACCGTTAGTTTCAACAGATTATGTTTTGGTAGTTAGTACCTTGCTAAAACTATCAGACCAACAAAAGCCAAGGATGATTATTTACTGAAACTGAGCGCAAGAAGATATTTTTACACTTTAATTAATCAGGCAAACATGTCCTATCATGAACCAAAAATATGATATGAAAGTCATACCTTTTTTGTTAAAAAGAAACTAAAATTATACCTTGAACATTGCCATGAAAAAACAATAACTGTCATGCCTCAGTTCCAGAATCAAATACTACTAAAATTAATTTTATTATGTGGAGCAACAATACTAATTTCAGTTCATGATAATTACTTTGGAGCAAAATCCTGTGTGACTCGACTAAAAATTCAAGGATGTTATACTAACTGAAACAGAAAGGAAGCATCCAATTCATATCACACTCTAAAGAACTAAACATTTAAGGATTGATAATACAACATAAGATTCATACCTTGAAAGACCAAGATACCGGCTAAAAGCCCTAAAGGTGGTAATGTGCAGCATCATCATGAATAAAAGAACTGAGCCCCCTCAATTTCGAAGTTAAGTACTGCCAGTGCCAGTAAAGTGCAAAGGGAGCTTATTTTGTTCAGAATTCCAAGTGGCTTCGACAGGGCACAAAATCTGAATACTCAATGATGACTGTCTGAATCTCAATACTGTATTATATATACTCTTTGATTCAATAGATCTGAATACCCAATGATGACGTTGATGAGCATCTATTTTTCCAGAAAAATAAAACTATCCAGACTCCAGATCAAGGGATCAACAGGTTCCCAGTCCCAGCACTGCAACAGTTACAGAAATCCATTTTCAGCTAAACCTGCTGCAAATCCGTTACACCGACGACGCTGATGTCAACAACCAAAGCACAAACCAAGCAGACAGCACAGCAAATGCAGCTCAAGAGAATTTCACAAAAGCTGCAGGGAGACACACTGTCCACCACAGATGATCCGGCCCCCCACCATCTGCGCTCCCCCTTGGTTTTCTACGAGTGGTGGGGGCTGCCGGCCCACGCCCCCCGCGCCCTGGATCTTCTAAATCCAGGCAACCTCCACCTCCACGCCACCCAACTGTTTCGCTAATCCAGTTCTTGCCTTGCTGCAGTGGGAGTAGAGTGTGGGACAGCCATGGCCATGCACACCGCTCACCTATTCTGACGCCATAGGGACGGACGGTCGGTCACATGCTGTGATCCCAATTCCTTCCCTTTGCTGGTTTTACTTGTGCGATACTGCGAAGATCCCTTTCGAGGCTTTCCAGTGTGGTGTGCGTCGCCTTTCTGCTACATAGCTCTGCTCTGCGCCATTGCTGCTGGCTTGAGAGAGAGAGGATTCTTCTTCATCTTCTCCGTTTACAGCTGTGAGCTCCAAGCTCTGGACTTAGTGATTGCTGCCACTCGCACGGCCCCAGCTTTCGGCATCGAGATCCAAGAATATCAGGAGCGAAAAAAAGAGTCTTGGGACGCAATCATTAGGAGCTGTCTGCATTGCAGAGATTCTCTGCTTGGCTGTTGGCTCGCTCCTTCAATTCTCCTCCTCTTGCGTGTTGTCTCACTCCTTCAGCACTCCTCCTCAGCTCCTCCACAGCTGTTCCTGCTCCGGCATCTGCTCAAGCCTAAGAACAAATTCAGGAAGCAGGAGATCGTTTCCACGAGGTACCAATTGAAATTCTCTTGTTCATGCTTCTTCTGTTTCTGATGGAATCCTCGATCCTCAGCTTAACTCTTAACATTTTCTGAAATCCTTGTTCTTTTGCTGTATGCAAAGGTTGTATTGAAAAGGGAGATTAAGGGATTCGAAGGCTTCTGGATGCAATAATCACAAGGTATTGGAGAAGTTCGTTACTGTTCTTTCCAGCCGTGCAGAAGTGCAGGCTAATCATGGAAAGTGCAGGAATAGATTCCTTCTGCTCTGTCCATTCTTTTCTTGTCCTGATGAGTTGTTTCAGATTCCGTCCGTCACACGGTTCACGCTGATAGCAGTTGCGTCTTTTTCCAGTTCCGTTGGGAGGGAAAACCAACCAACCCAACAGATGAAACTGTGCAGCAGGTAGGCTGAGAGGCTTCTTCTCTGACCAGCGATCAGCTTGTTCGGAGAAGGACTCTTTGCTTCCACCCCATGGAGAAGGAAGCCATGGAGGGGCATGTGATGGTACCATTGCAGAGCTTGAGCCTAGAGCTCCCGGATGGGGAAATCATAGTGGGCTACAACAAGGACACCTCGGCTCTGCAAGGTTGAAAGAGCAGATTTCACCTATTGTTAATCCCCTGTTTAAGTGATGGTGACTTTGCATTGGCACCTGATGAAACTATCTCAATCTCATGTTTGTTTCAGAGGAGATTTCAACTATGCGATCAAGGCAGCGACATCTTGACAGGAGAAGGCGGGAGGCGCTCGACAAGCTCATTGACCTGAAAGGTACAGTCTTCAATTCTAGATAGCAATTGTTAGCGCTTGAGTTCCCAACGATCTAAGCTTCAGAGGTTGGGCAACGTTCAGGAAGTATTAGGGTCTTCTGCCGGGTACGGCCGCTGGTCCAGACGAACAACTTGAACACCAAATCACCAGTTACTGTTGGACAAGAAAAGATTGCAGTCAAGTCAGTTGGGATCAAGAAAGAGTTCAGTGTTGATAGGGTTTTTGGACAGGAGTCCACACAAGGTAATTTTTTGCTTACTCACTTGGTTTGTCTTTTTGGTAGTGTGATTCATTTCAGTGTGGTCCATGCAGAGGATGTTTTCCAAGAAGTAAAACCGATCCTCAGATCTGCACTTGACGGGCACAATGTCTGCATTCTCGCTTATGGCCAGACTGGGACAGGGAAAACATACACAATGGTTGGTTGGTGCTGAACAGATTTGAGCTAAATTGATGACAAGTCTGTATTCCGCTCAACATTCTGGGGTAGTTCTGATAAAAGAAGGTATAACTGATTGCAGGAAGGAACTGATGGGAAGCTTGGTATTGTGCCTCGAGCTATCCAAGAACTGTTTTCTCACGCTTCAGAAGACAGTTCATCCACATACTCTTTCACCATAAGCATGCTTGAGGTCTACTTGGGGAGTCTCAAGGACTTGTTGGCACCAAGGCAGCCTCTCTTCAGGTCAACAGAATGTAACACAGCATGGTAAGATTATTAGTTCACCTGCAAATTTTTTAACGGAAAGTTCACAAGTAAGTCATGAAGAAAGATCACCAATTCTCAATGTGGAAATTTATATGTCCATTTTCATTGTATACTTCAGTAATCTCAGCATACTAGCAACAAAAAGTGGTGCTGTGGAAGTTGAGGGGCTGACGGATGTCTCAATACCTGACCTGAAGAAAGCCAACCAGTGGTACTGTAGAGGACGGCGAGCCCGATCAACATCTTGGACAAATGTCAATGATGTCTCGAGCCGGTCGCATTGGTGGGTTGACAATCTGTTCCCATTACCAACTTTCATTTGCCCTATTTTGCTAATTTGAACAGTGCCCAATTTTATGTGCCTTAGCTCTGTCTATGTGTAGCTTGACAAGGATTACCATAAGGAGGCATGGAGCCACTGAAGAAGTCAGCAAGCTCTGGCTCATCGATCTTGGTGGCAGCGAGCGGTTGCTGAAGACTGGTGCATCTGGGTTGACCATGGATGAGGGAAAGGCCATAAACCTCTCCCTATCAGCACTTGGAGATGTCATTGCTGCACTTAGGAGAAAGAGGAGTCATGTTCCTTACAGGTAACAGCTGATTCTACAGTTAATCTTACCGTATGAATTTCTAATGATTTGAAAAAAAAAAATCAGCATTTCAATCATATAGGAGTTACTCATCAGTGCTTTCGTCTATATTTATATCCTTTTCTTTTAACTTTTGCAGAAACAGCAAGCTTACCCAGATTCTCAGTGACTCGCTTGGTATGGAACATCTTTTAGATCAAATTGAAGAATTGTCATTTTCATTTTACAAAAAAAAAAGATTGTGAAGAAACAGCAAGCTTACCCTGGCAGCAACATAATCTGACATTATTATATTTAATATCTAAATAACAGGTAATGGTTCAAAAGTTCTAATGGTGGTGCACATCAGCCTTTCTGAGGACGATGTTGGTGAGACGGTCTGTTCCCTGAACTTCGCGAAACGAGCCAGATCAATCGAATCAAATAGAGAAATTCCAGAAGTAAGTATACAAATGGAATTTGTACAGTGTTGTCCTTTTATTTTTTTATTAATAAAGCAAACAATGGGGGCCTCCCCTGCTGTATTTTTTTTCTCAAAAAAAGTATACAAATGGAACGAGCAATTCTTACCACCATGGCAAAAGTTTTATTATATTTTGTTCTGTCAAAAAAAGTTTTATTATATTTAAAGATGCTCCTTTCTGATGTAGGATCTGAAAATGTTGAAGCAGAAGCGGCTCGCAGAGCTTGACAAGGAAATCTGCACTGTGGAGGAAGAGTTGAAGTATCTGAATGAAGAAATAAGGAGATCAGAGATCTCACTTGAAGAGAAGAACAAGCTCACTTCATCTGTTTGTCGGGCTCTTAGTGATGGGAAGGGATCACCAAGAAGCACTCTAGTGGTAGGCCACATTGATGTCACAGAGAGCCCACACGCAACAGAGAAGGCAAAGAGCAGGCTATCTCACGGTTCAGCTCCCCACTTCATGTCTTCGACGGTGTGCAGTCGGCAAAGACATACTGCAGGAAGCCATTTTGTTAGTAAGCCGAGGCTGACAAAGTCAGTAAACAGATATTCAACTGAGCTGAGTGGGAGCCAGTCATTCAGCTACTCAAGCTGCAAGAATGCAGCCAAGGCTAGGTCAGTGGCATTCTCATCCAGTGTGCCCAAGATAAAGTGCTTGCCAGTCAAGTCTGATCAGATCAACATAAGTAACAACAGCATCGACTCGACAGCTGCATCAGCACCACGGCGGAGGGAAAGCTTTGGCTCCAAACCGGTTCAAAGAGCACCCCTACACCAGCACAGGAGGCGGATGTCTAGCCTAACATAGCCTTACATAAATACCAATTGGACAGTTCTGATTTTAACTTGTTTTAGTGGTGAAAGGATTGTGAAAGTTGTTTGTGGTTTTTGTCGGTGCTTGTTGGTATGTTTGTTAACTGCATAGTTTTTGACTGCTGTAACTATTGGAGGCCCTTTGTCTTTTGTTTTTGATTTGACATGGAAGGGCAAACTGATGTGAGGAATATGGTAAATGGAAATGGAATTGTAATTGGACTTACTAATGCTTCTGGTTGCAATGAATTTGGAATTTTTGAAGAATAAATTCCTAATGTATAATAAATATAGCATTCTGAAATGACTTCTGTGATTCTTCATCTACAGAAAGTACCTAACATTTTGGACACCACAGTTCAGACTTCAGAGGTTCTAGTGGATAAAATTAGAAGTAACAAAGGACTTGTACTGTGGGTTGAAAAAACACATGTCTCATTATTGTAAAATAGGCAATGCAACTACATTCTAGAAATCTAGCTACATATGCTTTTTTGACATGTTTGTTGCTACAAAGATCCGAAACTTCTTCCCCAGACATACTCTGCTAAATGGAAAAGGCAAACTAACAAAATACTAAGATTATAGCCATTCAGAACAAATGAATAACCATGATGCATGATCCAAACCTAGGTGCTCATTTCACAAGTAATTGCCATCCACACAAACAATCAACCACTATGCTTGTTCAGGAAAAAAAAGGCATTTAATGCACCTACGACGTGTCTGTGTGAATTGGAGCATAAGGACCACAAATTACCCCAACTTGCTTAGAGATACATTAAATTATCCACATGTTGTCGGGAGAAGTATTGTTCAGCGCCATAGAAACAAAAGAAGGTGATGCGTGTCCTAGGATCCGGACTCTTCAGAAATTACCAAGTCTTCAGTAAAAGACCCATTTAATCATGATCGACCATCCCACTCACTTGCATTCGTAGTCCTCCCGAATTAGAAGACGAAACAAAGCTGCGCACATACCTTGGTAATGGTCTTACTTACCCGCTTCTGTAAATTGCAACTCCATCCATGGAACTGCAGCTAGGAAACCAAGCAATGAGTAAAAGAGTACATTGTTTTCTATGAAACAGGATGTAGTGGAAAGGCAAAAGAAAAGAAACGAGGGTGAACTCAAGTTCCAATGTGGTATCTCACTGAAAATATTCTAATGCTCAGGGAGGGATTATAGTGGAAGTCACACATGAACCTTTTTGTTTGTCACATGAATAAGCCGAGTAGCTGACAAATGTCTCATTTTTCTTTGCACCGGTTGGCCTCACTGACAAGCCATCCGTGACCCACGCCAGTTCTGGTCTTTATATCTCGACAAATGTCAATTCTGATGACTTGGTCACAAAAATCTATGGGAGTGAAAATTGATGCATAAATCCCAAGTTCCATGTGCTGCTATAACATTCTGTATATTCAGAAACTAAGCAGGCTGCAGGACAGAACACTAAACACTACCTCCTCAAAACACCAGAGCAGCAAATCCTAGCCTGAACATTATAGTGCGAACCACAGAGTCACTCAACTGGTTTTTGCACCAAGAATAGTTCTTCTGATCAGCTGATGAACTTTGAACAGTAGCAAGGCAAACCTAAAGGATGATGTAGTGGCCCAGAGCTCCAGAATCCAGATTGACCCAATCACAATCATCTGGGCCAGACAGACAGAGATGTATGAATATTTATTAAGAGGAAGCCTCAGTATCATCTTCAACACCTATAATATAACAAATTACTAATAAGCCAGTCGCAGATCCTAGGCACTAGGCAAGTTCCTTGATCCTCCTGGCAGTGCAAGCAACCTTTCACTGTACCGTTTGCCCTCTCCCAAATCCAGATCAAAACTAACACCACATCCACAAGCCTCCCAAGTCCCAAAGAAGCAAGCGGATAATCAGGGACAAGCACACCCACAATAATCGAAAGATGGTGACGCCATTGTCGCCGGATCGGTCACCAGAGTTTCCATGCTCCCATCCATCCCTGCCTGCGCTGCGCTGCGCTAGCTTCACCACTAATCAACGACCGCACGGGAATAAGCAAGTTCCGCGGAATCCAGAACCTCTCACCTGCGATCCGGCCGGGCGAAATTGGCCCAGACTCCATCGCGGCCGAGACCCCTTCCGGCTCCGGCGATCGCCTCGCCGCCGGCGAGGGACTTTTCCCGGAGCTTCGGACGCACGAACGGCCCACCGCCACGTGGGTCCCCACGCCCCGGAACGCGCCGCCCGGACCAGTCACTGACGCGTGGGGCCACGCTTACCCGGTGGGCCGCGTGGGTCCCGGGTTAACCGACCGTCCGAGAGCGACCTGCTGCCCGGTGGGCCCAACGTGTAGCGCTTTTCTGGCCCCCACGTGTTCACCCACTGGCCTGTTGGCCACTCCCCTCTCCCGCGCCGCGCGGCAGCAGCAACCGCCCCCCGTGCCACCGACACGTGGGCCATCCCCACCAAAGCCCGTCCAGTCGTCACCTCCCCCTCCCTTCGCGTCACTTCCGACCTCACCCCAAATATAAAAAGTTTTCAAAATTTACTATCGCATCGAATATTACGATATATACATAAAATATTAAATATAGATAAAAACAAAAACTAATCATACAGTTTGACTGTAAATTGCGAGACGAATCTTTTAACCCTAGTTAGTCTATGATTGGACAATATTTTTTTTATCACAAACAAACGAGTGAAATTTAAAAAAAAAATCACATCTAAATAAGGCTGATATTTTGTTTGTTTATTATTTAATTATTTAATTTATTAATTTCCGCACAAAATCCCGTTCGAATCGTATCTCCTCCTCCTCCTCCTCGCCTACGACTACGACGCCGTGGCGCGCCACCCGCCACCAGGCCCGCCGAACCCTACGCCCCGTCCCCGAATCGGAGGAGCAACCGCCTCGCGGAGATTCCCTCCGATACCCGCCCGCCCACGCCGGGATCTCCGCATCCGGATCCGACTTGCGTCATTGCCCCCCTGATATCTCCTCCACGCACACAGTCCACCCCGGCTTCCAGAGTCCAGAGTCCTGACCACGGGCGAGCGCACGAGCTCTCGCGCGCGTAGAGGCGCCGGATTTCGTCGATTCCGGCGACATAGCAGATCCATTGCCTTTCCTCGGATACAGTCCGGGCTGGGTGGGGGGACTCCTTTTCCGCCTAGCAGGGTTGCGTGCGGGCGGCGGGGTTGCTTGGAAGGCAAGCCGAGGTGGGAATCGGGTGTTTAGGGGGCGGCGGTGGTGGTAAAGGTACTAGGGTTGGGGGCGGTGATTAGTGGAGCTGCGAGGAGGTCGATAGAGAGGTGGGGAACGATGGGGCTGATGGCGCTGGGCGACCCGCCGGCGGACTACGCGTCCATCGCGGCGGTGGGGCTGTTCGTGGCGCTCATGTGCGTCTGCATCATCGTCGGCCACCTCCTCGAGGAGAACCGATGGATGAACGAGTCCATCACCGCGCTCTTCATCGTGAGTCCATCCAACCGCCCCCTTTCTCGCTTTTCATGACCTGAGTTTATGCTCTCTCTCTCTCTCACCCCTGTGGTATTGGTATTGCAATGTTGTCTGTCGGGAATTGAGGGGGTAATTGTGGCCCTGTTGTTTGATGTGCCTGTGGCTTTGCAGGGGCTGGGAACTGGAGCGGTGATCCTGTTCGCGTCCAGCGGGAAGCACTCGCGCGTGCTCCAGTTCAGCGAGGACCTCTTCTTTATTTACCTGCTGCCGCCCATCATATTTAATGCAGGGTATGGAATTCTTGCAATTGATGCTATATGTTCTAGCGTTATGGTGCCATTATTTTATTTATTGTTGCAATTTATCGGTTTTTCCTACATAAAGGATTATTGTTACAATTTATCAGTTTTTCCTACATAATAAAGGACAAATAAAGATGATTCTTCTGACAATTAAGAAGTTGAGTTGGGCCACACATTGGAGATTGAGAAACTTGCTATGATTTTAATAAGAACTGTAGTTCAAGAGAGCTGTTGCTACCATCCCTGTGCTTGGAATTTCTCCTTCTTTTCCTTCTAATTAAGACAGGAGAATCCTTAATTGGAAGGCAGAGCTCCTTCTGTTTACGTTAAAAAACAGAAGCATTACATGTACTTTGTTACTGTTTTAGGACCTCTTTGGATAGGTTTTGTCTTTGGAGCTTTCTGAGCTAAAATCCAAAAAAGATTCCCTCTTCTAAACACTTTGGTAGCAAAGCAACTACGGTGTGCTATTAAATAATAAATCTGCAATTATTCCTCTGAGTATTTCGCATTAAGAGTGTAGGTGATATGCCATGTATAATTTAGTGAATATCTGGACTAGGAACCTATATGTATAACTCACTCATAATTCTCCATTTTTTCTGTGTAAGCCAGGTTCCAAGTGAAGAAGAAACAGTTCTTTCGAAACTTCATTACTATTACACTGTTTGGTGCAGTTGGCACCTTGATCTCTTTTACTGTAATATCCCTTGGTAAGTTTGCTCCCAAATTTCATTTTTACCATGATTGTCAATTTCTGGGTTTCTGCCTGCCTTAACTCACATTTGATTTCACAGGTGCTCTAGGACTAGTATCAAGGCTTAATATTGGCGCACTTGAGCTTGGGGACTATCTCGGTAAATTCATTACCCAAAGTATAAGCACTTCCATTGCCCATATACAGTTCTTTCTTTCTGACTCATCTATACCTTAAATTTCAGCACTTGGGGCAATATTCTCGGCCACAGACTCGGTGTGCACCTTGCAGGTGTTAAGCCAAGATGAGACACCCTTCTTGTACAGCCTCGTGTTTGGTGAAGGTGTTGTCAATGACGCAACTTCTGTTGTGTTGTTCAATGCAATCCAGAACTTTGATCTTGGAAATATCAGTGGTGCCAAATTACTTAACTTTATTGGCAGTTTCCTTTATCTATTTGGCACCAGCACCATTCTTGGAGTAGCTGTAAGTTATATGATGCTTCCGCCTCTAGCTTTGCCTAAGTTTATTCTTTACTGACATGTCTTTTGGCTGCAGTCTGGACTTCTTAGTGCTTATATCATCAAGAAGTTGTACTTTGGCAGGTTTGTACTTGACACAACACGATTTGTTTGATTGAAATTGATGACATTTCTGTAACTTATGTTCCTCTGATTTGACATGCACCTCAGGCACTCAACCGATCGTGAAGTTTCCATTATGATGCTAATGGCTTATTTATCTTACATGCTAGCCGAAGTGAGCACCCTGTACTCTTAACCTCTGTAGATATTGTGTATTTCAGAAAAGAAAATACAGCTGTAAATTGTTATTGACGGGTTGCCTTTTTATGGTAGTTGCTTGATTTGAGTGGCATTCTCACAGTGTTCTTCTGCGGTATCGTAATGTCCCACTATACCTGGCACAATGTAACAGAAAGTTCCAGGGTCACAACCAAGTAAGTAGCTTCGTAGCTTCTGTGTGGACATTTTCCTTTGATCATGCATCCTTTGCTAATGCATATACTAATATACCATTGGATGGATCACAGACATGCCTTTGCAACATTGTCATTTATCGCCGAGACTTTTCTGTTTCTCTATGTTGGCATGGATGCATTGGATATAGAGAAGTGGAAGATTGTCAGTCAAACTTACAGGCATGCTCTCTCCCTCTTTCTCTCTCTCTTCATTGCTCAAGTAAGGTTTTTTTTTCCTGAATCTGTATGTTCTGTCATGTGCAGCCCAGTAAAATCTGTTGCTTTGAGCTCCACTATTTTAGCCTTGGTGCTGGTTTCAAGAGCTGCTTTCGTTTTCCCATTATCATTTCTATCAAATTTGACCAAAAAAACTCCAAATGGAAAGATATCTTTTAGGCAGCAGGTGAGTCTTTAACTTAGCAACATCTTAACTTCTTATGTCCTCTTGAAACAGTTATGTTCCTTACTTGATAGTGATCATTCAGGTTATTGTTTGGTGGGCGGGTCTCATGAGAGGTGCTGTGTCCATTGCGTTGGCTTACAATAAGGTAAATCTTGTGTTTGGTCCATCTGTTTGTAAATTAAATTGTTCACTAGTGGTTTGATTTTCTTTCTTATATATGCTTGAATACACTAGCCTCAAAAGATCTGTAGTGTTAAATGTTCAATTGTCTGTTGTTAATGCCTTTTATCTAACCAGTGGTTTTCTATTGTGCAGTTCACAAGATCAGGCCATACTCAGCAACCTAGCAATGCTATCATGATCACAAGCACAATCACTGTTGTTCTTTTCAGCACAATTGTAAGTTTTTCCTCACCTAGTACACACAATATAACAACCTAGGTTGATTTTCAAACTTATATTGCAGACAAATACCAAACATAAGAACATGACGTGATAGGGGCATTCCTTTTCCTGCTACAACATGGTTCTGAATAGAACAATTATCCTCTGTTCTTGCAGGTCTTTGGGCTACTGACCAAACCGCTGATCAGGCTCTTGATCCCACCAAGGCACCTATCCAGGGAAGCCAGCGCCCTTTCTGAACCATCCAGCCCAAAGTCTTTCTTTGAGCAGCTGGCCACGAACAGCCCTGGTCTCCCTGATATTGAGAACGGCATAAGCCTACGCCGCCCGACAAGCCTCCGTTTGCTCCTAGCGAGCCCGGCACGGTCGGTCCACTATTACTGGCGCAAGTTTGACGACGGTTTCATGCGGCCGGTTTTTGGCGGCCGTGGCTTCGTCCCCTTCCACCCTGGTTCACCGACTGAGAGCAGTGTGCCGCTGCTTGCTGGCAATGGGAACTGAAACCAGCATACCGTGGTGACTGGGTTCAGCAAAAGTTTTGTAAATTAACTTCGCTTATTAGGAATAATGAATTGGTGTAAATATAGGTAGTAGATTCACTTGCTAAGCTTGTACATGCTGATGTAGGCTAGTTGCCTGACCAGAGACCACACGGCTCTTGATGAATTTGTATTTATGAATTACGTACTCTACATATTGGATCACAAAATATGTATCATCTCCGAATTAATAGATATATGTAAATTATCAATCCATTTTGGAGTGAATACTATGCTTGAAATATTCACGGGAGGATCTTTTGATTTGTATTCATCCCAAACACATCGAACGTTTTTCAGGAAGGACGTCTCTTCCCAAGTAGCTAATCTATGAGGAATTTTATTGGCTATTAATGACAATTTACAAATAGCTAGTAAGATGACATATATAAATTAAAAAAATAAACACTATAGTGGAGAGTTATGTGAGAGATATTTGCAGGAGATAGTGCTAGATTAGTTATTTGTAGTGGAGAGTTATGTGAGAGAGATTTCCAGGAGATAGTGGTAGATTAGTTATTTGGAAGTCGCTAGCTATTTGATCTCTCTTTTTATAGTCATTGGAAGTGTTACTTTTTTATTATTTCTATACCTCATCTAGCTAGCTATTTATACGTTATCTTTAAAGACATTTTTATAGCTAATAGATTTTTTTTTCTAAACTAACTATTTGATCTAAAGATTGTCTCTCTTGATTTGCACCCTGAAGGCCTGAAAATCTCACCACTCACATCTTTCCGTATCCGTGACTGCAAGACGTATTTCACAAAACCTCTCCATTTACGCCTTCTCATTCCCTTCTTCGTGGCCCCGTCGTCGGTCCGACCCCACGCATCCCGACTGGCAGCTGCAGCTCGCCTTCTTTTCCATTTCTTTCCCTCCCAAACGGCATCCACTCGCGCGCCCCAAAATCCCCCTCCTAGGGTTTGCCCGCTTCCTTCCTTGCCGCGAGATCCAAACCCCAATGGAGGAGACGCTCGCCTCGCTCCGCCGCCCGGTAAGTCTCCACCACTGCGCTGGCCGGACCCCGTATTAGCTGCGACTCCTACCACTGTGTTTGGCTGAATTTTGCTTTGTGGTTGGTGTGGGGTTCGTGCTGCAGAAGCGCCGCGGCCGCCCGCCGCGGCCGCGGGAGGAGTACCACGCGGCGGACTTCGAGGATGTCGCCGACGCGGAAGGGCTCGCGCCGCCCCAGTCCAAGCGCAAGCGCGCGGCATCCGCCGCCGCCGCTGCGTCCCTGGAGGACCAGCCACTCATCGGTCAGTGATCTGTCCACCTCTCTCTCTCTCTCTCTCTCTCTCTCTCTCTCTCTCTCTCTCTCTCTCGCTAGCTCGCTCGGTCTCCCCCAGTCTGATGAACTGCGTGCGTGGGCTCCGAACTTCTGCTGGGGTTTAGTTTAGCTGCGCGCTGGGTTCGGGAATGCTGCACACCCTGCTGTTGCGCTCCAGTTTGGCGTCGTGGTTGTGCCAGCGCAGTGCAGTGGTTTCTGGTGTGCACGGGAAACTGTAGCCTTGTTGCCTCTCGGTGCTGAATGATCTGGTTGGCCTGCAGTTGGATTAGTTTAGTTTGTTGAATTCTGTGATTATGTGATGCCTAGTTGCTTTTGCGAAATTTTGTTGGGACTTGGGACCTATTTGCTAGGCAATGAATGGAGACAAAAAAAAGATCAATCTGTACCATCTCGATTCCAATATAACTTTCCGTAGACACTAAGGATCTTGTCAAGTAGCCACCTTCATTAGTAAAATTTGAAATTGATGAAAGCCGTTTGAATGTGCGAGTGATTTATCTTTCAAAAAAAAAATCCTTGCTGTATGAAGCATAGGTTCATGGTAGAGAATGGTAACGAGGCTCCCTTGGAAAGCATTAGAGTTACAATTTATGATGATGTTGGCAATCTCAACCAATATGGTAGCTCTTGTACTAGTTCTGCCATGTCCGGATGTCCCACTTACACATGATAACCAAGGGTATTTTAGGAAGACGGCTTAAGCTGACGAGTCTACTTGTTACCATTTGAGCGTTTATTAAGGGATATAGCTAATTGGAACATATCTTAACCAAATCTCTTTTAATAATTATATAGTCTTTCATCTGTATGAAAATTTTTAATTCGTACTATGTTGCAACTTGCAGATATTATCAAACATAATGGCAGGCTGATCAGCCATGCTGTCAAAAGGTTGGTTGAGGACTACGAATCGAAGAAAAATTTGGTGACGTTTCAGATTTTAACAATGCTATTTGAGGTACAAGCACTGATTTTTTGTTTGTTTGTTTTGGGTCTTGCTTCTCCTGCTGCATTAGTTGATAAACCTATGAATCTTATTGTGGCAGGCTTGTGGAGCCAAGCATGAGATTTATCCTGACTACCTTCGCGAGTCTGATGTGGATGACATTGTGGTGTCTCTTGTTGACCTAGCCAGGAAAGTATCCTTTTGTGACTGGTCAGAAGAGTGAACAGAGAATCATCATCTGTAATCTTATTGATTGTCCAATATTCATATTCACCGTATCATGTGTATTGCCCTCTGCTCAAACTAATATGTATGTTTTCTTTTAAGCAAATTTGTGATACCTTAACTTGAAATTAGGGTCTGGTGGAAGATAATTACAACTCAAAGCATAAGGATCTCAAAAACTTCAAAGAGAATCTGGTTTGTTTTTGGGATAGCTTAGTTCTTGAATGTCAGAATGGCCCGTTGTTTGATGACCTCTTGTTCCAAAAAATCAAAGACTATGTGGTTGCTCTGTCATGGTAATCTGGGCTTACTTCCCACCTCCCCCTCTGCCCCTCATTGCACTGTATGCATGTATTTAACATGCTTATTACTTGGTGTATCTTAGTGCTCCTCCAAGGGTATATCGCCAAGTAGCTTCATTGACTGGGCTCCAGCTTGTAACGTCATTCATATCTGTTGCTAAGACTCTCAGCGGACAACGTGAGACCACTCAAAGGCAGCTGAATGCAGAGAAGAAGAAGCAAAGTGATGGACCACTTATTGAATCTCTCAACAATAGATTAGCCCTTACTCATGCAAACATTACATACTTGGAGGAATTGATGCGGAAGATATTCAGCGGGTGAGACCTTGTACAAAACACGCATAATTGTACTCTACTGTACATGCTTGGTTTTTTCTTAGTACATATGAAATTATTTCACACGCACCCAAATAAAGTTGCAAGCATTTGATGTTTCAATATGGTTGTCCTGCTATATGCTTTGGGAATTTTTTTTGTTATAGCTGGTGTTGTTTTGTTATCTTCTCTTTCGGCCCTCAGTATACTTGTTGGTGATGTATTTGGGTGTTGCATTTCCTGTCTGGGTTGGAAACCTGATTTTCTTTAATATGTATATAATAGGTAGATCTCCTGCTTCATTTCAAAGAAGTATCTGCATTTATGTTGGTTTTCGTGTCTGCTGAATTTCTGTTTCTCACATGTAGGTTATTCATGCACCGTTATCGTGATGTTGATCCTGAGATCAGGATGTCCTGTATCAGATCTCTAGGTATTTGGGTTGTCTCTTATCCATCACTCTTTTTGCAAGATATATATTTGAAGTATCTTGGGTGGACACTAAATGATAAGGTAACAGATATTAAGTTCATTTGATTTTTAGCTTACTAAAACTTCTATGTGTCTGACAATGAAGACTTTATTTTGCACATTCCATCAATGTAGAATGCTGGAGTTAGGAGGACTTCTGTTCTTGCCTTGCAAAGTCTTTATGAAGTGGATGATAACATACCTTCTCTGGGTCTCTTTACTGAGAGGTTTTACACCAGGATGATCCAGCTTGCTGATGATATTGATGTTTCAGTAGCTGTGTCAGCTATAGGGTTGATCAAGCAATTGCTGAGGTGTGTTTTTGCAAGATATACTCTCTTGCACCCTTCTTGTCTAGTTTGCTGATTATTTTGCCTGCACATTCATAAGCTAGGTCAAGGTTCAGGATCTATAGTCTTTGATGGTTTGGCTTCCCAATGAATTCTTTGAACCAGTATAGCTCTTTCATGTTCGAATAACAGTTACATGATGCTTATTCAAACCTTTTGAACTCAGCACTAATTTTATTGAGCAACCTAATTTTTAGGCTCTTTGAGTAACCTAATTTTGTTGGTAGAAAATTAAGTCCATACAATACTATATGATCTGGCAATGACTAAAAGGCGTTATTTCTTAAGTCCTTTAATCATCTTACACTAAGGTACCTGAGAACAGTGTTTTTGTTCTCAAAACAAATGAATTATATTGTTCTTTCTTTTCCAGGCATCAACTGTTGAGTGATGATGATTTGGGCCCACTATATGATCTTCTTATTGATGAGCCTCCAATGATTAGGCGTGCGATTGGTGAGTTAGTTTATGATCACCTAATAGCACAAAACATCAAGACCTCTCATCCCGGAGCTAGAGGTACCTTCTTCTGCAAGCTTTCTATACCAAAGTAGGGTTCTATCAAACTACTTGGTCAGTTATTATTAATTATATTCTTTTTCCAGATGGGGAAAATGAACCTTCTGAGGTCCATATTGGTCGAATGCTGCAAATCCTTAGGGAATTTTCAGATGACCCAGTACTCAGTTCATACGTCATTGATGATATTTGGGATGACATGAAGGCGATGAAAGTATGCTCTACAAATTTGATTAACTTTATCCTTGAAAGAATTATCATGTATTGTTGTCAGTGAGCCGTTCCTGATGCAACTGAAATATTTTGATTTTTAGGATTGGAGGTGTATAGTTTCTGTTCTTCTTGATGAAAATCCTGCAATTGAGCTTACTGACATGGATGGAACAAATCTAGTTCGCATGCTGCGAGAATCTGCAAGGAAGGCTGTTGGGGAAAGAATAGTTCCTGCAGTGGATAACAGAAAGTTGTACTACAATAAAGGCCAAAAGGTGTCTAGTCCATTTCTGTGGTCATTTTCACTTTAATAAATTTGTTAATGATTGGCAGTGTTATCAAGCTGTCCAATTAATTACGATTAGTCGTCCCAGTCGGTATCCTGGACTTGACTAGGGGCTATGACTCGATTAGGCCAATTAGTTTCCTGGTCGACTAGGGGGTGGACAACCAGAAACAGAATGGAATTGCTGGGCAGCGTAGGACATAGGCTGCATCTGTGATGACTTAGGCCACTTTGGCTCATGTTTTTCAGCCCAATTTGCAACTGTACATACTGCCACCACCCTAGAGTTATCTTCATGCTTGATTTGTACTCTAGAACATATGGTATATTAGTAACATATAGTATATTAGTATATATTTGGTATGTTAGTCCTGGTATATATAAGGATGCCTAGGGGACAACTAGGACCGACCAGGGACAACTAGTCGCCCTGGCTGATGACTGATTGTGACTAGTTGCCTGGTCGATCCCATGGCAATTAGGATCGACTAGATGACTTGCTAACACTGATGATTAGTAGTTCTATTCTTTATGGTTTGTGGCATTGCCTCATTAGTGTTGTTTATTCCAGTACTAGCTTGGGAGATATTATTGGTCTTCTAGCATTCCATTCAGAAACTACTTTAATTTTGTTAAATACTGACAATGTCTTCAATTTGGTTCCGGAATAAATATTCTGTTTGATTAGGTAAATGGTTATGTAGGTAATAGTTGTATAAGAGAATTTTCTGAACTTCAGGATATCTCTTAGTATTCCTTGCCTCCACCTGGTTACTTCTAAGGAGTTCTGGGTAAGCCAGTTTGGTTGTGTAAGTGTCATCTGTGTTGGGTTTAGGGTTGAATCGGTTTGCTTCTAGGTGCAGGTGGGCTGACATGTATGCTTTGCAAGAGAGCAGGGTCCCTGTAATTTTGGCTGAACATGCAACCCTTTGGTGTATATTGACAGTTCTGCTACTAACCCCAATTCGTAGTAACCAGCATAAATAGTCTGGTCCGGTTCAGTCTGGGTGAGTTGGGTTAGCTTAACCCTTGAACAGCCCTTGTTACTGCTGTAACTGCTAACACTAGCTTGTTGGATAATGTATCTGAATAGGTAGGCTTCTCTAGATCAGTTAACCGTTAAACAGTAAACACATTAACTGATTTATTGAATACAAACTTCTTTTCTGCTGATCTTGTGGAAACTAATTTTAGTAAAGGTACTTATATCCTACGGATCGGTACTAAATTACTTTCTGTAGTGCCCATTCCCCTTGAAGGCTGCGTCTTATATCTGTGTTATTTTCAGATTCTTCCTTTTCACCTCCTGGTTAAATATTTTGCTCATGTCATCGATGCTTTTTTAAAAATCAATTTACACTTGACTTTGTTCAATGTTTGTTAGTGCTATTACTCAAACATAAAAGTATTTACAGGAAATATTGGAAAATAGCAGGCGTGAAATAACAACTGCCTTATTGACAAGGTATCCACAGCTTTTAAGAAAATTCATATCTGACAAAGCTAAGATATCGCCCCTAGTTGATATGATGACTCTTTTGAAACTTGAGTTGTATTCATACAAAAGGCAAGAGAAGGTCAGTGTCAAAAGCTATATTTTTCCCTTCTGTTTATGCTTTCTGCTGAATTTGTTGCTAATAATTTCTTGAATATGTTGGTTCAGCATTTCAAGACAGCCATAGATCTCATCGCAGATGCTTTCTTTAAACATGGTGAGAAGGGCCCACTGAGATCTTGCATCAAGGCAATTCTTTTCTGTTGCACCGAGTGCCAGGCTGATCTTAAAGATTATGCTGAAAATAAACTTAAGAATCTTGAAGATGAGTTAGTCTTGAAAGTCAGAACTGCAATCAAGGAAGTAGAGGTACACATTATTCATTCTGTTTACACATTATTCATTCTGTTTTTTTCCTGAACTGAATTAATGAGGATAATATGATACAATTGTCATTACAGGCAGGTGATGATGAATACTCCCTCTTGGTTAATTTGAAGCGGTTTTATGAACTTCAGCTGTCAAAACCTGTCAAGAATGATAGTTTATTTGAGGATATGTACCGAATCCTCGCTCATCTTAGGGATATGGATAATGAGGTGTGAACACTTTGTTTTTGATGATTAGCTCTCATCTCTGCAGAATTGATTGCAAATTGAACTGATATTTTCATGAATTTTAGGTGAAAAGCTTTCTCCTCCTCAATATGTATCTTCAAGTAGCTTGGTGCCTTCAAGCAATTGATGGTGAAAACCCATCTGAAACATGTATTGATGAACTTTTATCAAAGCAAAGCACACTTTTTGATCAACTCTACTATTATTTAGTGGTACTGCCCACTTATCAGAAAGAGGGGAGGAGCACCACTGTACTTTCATGCAGAGTAAGTCTTGTGATTTCTGAATGTAAAAAATATCAGGAACATGTTGGTATATCTCCATGGTTACATTGGGTTGGACTAAATGACTTATTAGTTTGTTTTGTTTTTAGGTCTGCATCATTACTGCGGAGATGTGGTGCTTGTTTAAGAAGTCAAAATATTCTTCGACGAGACTAGAGAGTTTGGGTTATCTCCCACAGTCAGATATGGTTCAGAAGTTCTGGAAACTATGTGAACAACAGCTCAATATATCAGGTCTTGCTACGGGATACACACTCCTGCCTTGGATGTGTAGCATATTAATAAGTATCAAATTGCAAATTAGGGTATTTGCATGATCTTAGCAGTTTTACTAAGTATGTGTCTTTTATGTTTCTGATTATTTAAATTGATTAAATATCTGTGCTCAGATGAAACTGAAGATGAAGATGCAAATGAAGAATATATTGAAGACACAAACAGGGATGCTGTCATGATTGCAGCTGCAAAGCTAGTGCTCGCTGATACAGTATCAAAGGTTTGTGCTGTATTTTCATCATGTGATAAGGTTCTCAAACTTTGTACTTCGAACTACAGTTGTGGCAATTATAATCATTTTATTTGCAAAATATTGGTTGGTTTTAATTGGTCCTTAACCAGTCAAGTAAATTTTTGTTGCTCTTCTGTTTGCAGGATTATCTTGGTCCAGAGATTGTTTCTCACTATGTATCTCACGGAGCAAGTACAACAGAGATAATCAAACATCTAATTACTTCTCTAAAGAAAAACACAAACTTTGACATGGGAGCTCTATTTTTTGAGGCTCTGAAAAGGGTAAATATATATTGATTATTATTTTTTGTAGCTAGTAAAATACATATCGATAATTATTTGCAACTAATCAGCTTGTCCCAAACTTCATATATTTAAAAATAGAGTGTTGTTATTTTATTTATTATTAGTCAATCCCCCAAAGAAATATTGAGAATAATACTGTAACTGCTTTGGAGAGCTCAGTCGATCATGCATCGTCATGGATGTACATCAGTTATCTATAAAACAAGTGAAACTGAAGATGAAGAGTAACAACTGCTAATCTCATTGAAATATGTATGCTGATTTCCTATGACTATAGGTCCTTCCTGGCAAAGAAGTTTCACCCCATAATATCTGCATCTATACTACCAAAGATTTTTTCTAGAATCTCTAGATTAAGTATACAAGTCATCTGAATTAAAAATTGACACCTTATTCTATTTTACTGGAGAGTACTTATGCCTCCTTTAGCTTGTTTTTGTCAGTTTGATTTTCACTCTTGGTTCATTGTTTTAGATATTTCCTGACTGGAATTTAAGAATGTTGCTTCTATAAGTGCACCAGTTAATCTTGGTGTTTGCATTTGGGTTTGTGTATGAGTAAATATTTCTATATTTTCCATCCATGTAGGCATATGAACGTTACATGGCCCATGTTCATGAGGGAGAAAACCAAATCCTGACTGGCAAGTCTTATTCGGAATGTCAAGATCTTGCTAGTCATCTTGCAGGGTCCTATGTTGGGGCCGCTCGCATTAAAAACAAGTCAGATATCCTGAAGATTATCCAAGATGGTGTTTCTTTTGCTTTTGTCGATCTTCCAAATCAATTGTCGTTCCTTGAGGCTGCTCTTCTGCCATTTGTTTCTAAACTTCAGTCGTCAGATATTCCAGATATGTATGTGTTATTGGATTGCATGCTTCTTAGTTCTTTGCTTGCTTCTAATTATTAATTTGAGCTATCACTTTTCTTGTAGTCTGGCAGATGTAGAGAAGAGGACTCAAGATACCAATATGGTTGGAGATCAAGGTGCTTGGCGCCCATATTTTACATTCGTAGAACACCTACGTGATAAACATGCGAAGAATGAGGTTTTGCATGGTGTGTTAAACTACTTTCCTTTGTTGACTGTGCTCGTCTTTTTGTCTAGATATTGTGCCTGATACTCTGATTTTTCTCTGTCCATATCCAGAGGAAGAGGAAAAACCTGTGAGGCGACGGGGCCGTCCGAGAAAGGTTAGAGATGTGCCAGATGTACCAGATCTACGTAGTGGTCGGGATGTACGTGGGAAGAAACTTTTTAGAGATGACGGGCACAATTCTAGTGGCGAGGAGTCTATCAGTGCATCTGACCATCAGGGTCACGGTGAAGATGACGACAGCGACGGCGATGCAGATCAGCCCTTAATCAACACGATTAGGTCTTCCGCTGCCAAGCTACGATCCTTGAAGATTGCTCAACAGGGAACAAGCAGCCACAAAGGGGTCTCTGGCCCATCAGGTACATTTCAGGAATTTTCCCTCTTACATTGGATGTCTTGAACTCTTGATGAAGGTGGATAATAATGAATATAGGATGTTCTCATTCTGCTTTTGCACATCCTAACCAGAACATGTAATTTCAGGAAGCAATAGCTGAGAGAATGCATGCAGTATCGCACATCGCTGGTGATGATTTCCAGACTTTGAACGACCAGTTCAAGCAGCACAGTGGACCGGCACTAACATCAGTTTGACGAGGACATCAGTCCACGCGGAGCTGCATCTAATTGCTTAGGCGCTGTACATGATTTGCACTTAGGTGCTGACTCTCTTTGTACACGTTAGGTGTCCCGCTAGGTCTTTCTTTTACCCCCTCTTCTATCCTCATGTGTAATATATAGAAACAGGTTAATGGACTCATGGTACGGGCTGTTTTTTACTTGGTGTGTATAGTGCTATCTTGATCTGGCAGAGGGTTTCTTCCAGGTTATTTCATTTCAAGCATTGAGTTGTCGTTCTAGCCCTGGTGGTATGCTGATTCCATATGCTGTTGATTTACATAGTTTTCTGTTTCCATTTCCTCTTACTTGTTTGCTGATTCCTGTAGACCAAAAACCATGTCTACTTTTGGCTTCAAAAAAATATAAAGTCATCTCGTTGGTATCACAGGAAATGCAGATTTGTTATTGGGCTGGTGGTAGCATCGTCAATTGTCCAAAGCCGTATTGCGATGGCTAGGCTGATTTGTTTGAGCTCCTGTCTGAAATTGTATCAGGTAGGTACGACAAATAATACTCTTGCAAGATTTTAATGCTAAAATCAACAAATATTTTGCAGAAATAAAACTTAATATTCATCTGTCGCAAAACAGGTACTCATTTTGCATTTCGAGGAGTCACAAGTTAGGTCTGTAGAGAATAGTTTTGATATCTGTATCTCTAAATAAATTTATTATAAAAATATATGATGTGCTTAATTTAATGGCACTTATTATCATAAATATTAGTATTAGTATATATTTTTATATGTTTGGTTAAATTTGAGATTAATTTACCAATCGTGGGATATGCACTTATTCATTTTGGGCCTTGTTTAGTTCTTGGCCGGAAAAAATTTGGAATACTGTAGCATTTTATTTGTATTTGATAAATATTGTCCAATCATAGATAAACTAGACTCAAAAGGTTCGTGTCGTAAATTATAGATAAACTGTGCAATTAGTTTTTATTTTCGTCTATATTTAATGCTTCACGCATGCGTCTAAAGATTTGATGTGACGGATAATCTTGAAAAGTTTTTGGTTTTTAGGAGGAAGTAAACAAGGCCTTGGTTTGGAGATGAAATGGTAGGGATGATGCTGGCCCTATTTTCCGATAGGATCGTTCTATATTGTGTATTTTGTTGAAAAGATAGATTTATTCTAGTTTTTTGTTTGATAGATCACCTTTTCTTCACAATCTTAGGCACTGCTAGCTTCGGGTCATATACTCACATCTAAATACATGGGTACCACATATCATCTTGTTCTTCCCCTCATACACCTTGCTTTGAGCCATCATGGGCCCCATGAAGCTATGCCTACTCACCTTCTATGTGGTCTCATCCCTTTGTTGTCCTATCCATTGTCCCCCTAAGTTGTCCGTGTGGCCTTGATCAGTTGCTTAGGTCCGTGTTGTCCCATGTCTATGTAATCCATTCTTGTCTGCCTCCACGACACCAACCACCAACCCTAGAGTTGTCTCGTTGGCCGACCCTTCGCCACCTCATGTGCCTTGTCAACTACCTCACCTACAACGCGACGCCACACCACCACTTGCCTCGCTAGCCGCATCACCCTCAACATATTGCCACACCAAACGCCAAAGAGGAAACTTTTGAATGTCCTTGTCCCTTAATTTTCTTAGGATAGATTGAACCTGCATCCATGGGGAATACTTTATTTTTGGGATGGATCTGTCTCACTCGTCCCCAATTTGACATATGCAAAAACAGGTTCACATTGTCCCACCCCACTTGGGCCTCTAACCAAACACATACTTAAATCTTAGGACATAGAGAATACTTCATATATTGGGGATGTTTAAACAATTGTAAAAGGGGACGATTTGCGACTCTAACCAAACAATTGTAAAGGGGACAGTTTGCGACTCTATATAACTGTCGACTCTAACAACGATTTGAACAAGAATATAGCCATTGGTTAGATCTTTGAACCATCCAAGATTTTGTATTAGGGATGTTTTGCAAAATAGCCATAGCTAGAAAATGGTTGGGGAGAGGAGGTGTTGTTTAAATGTATACCTCTCATGCCCACACACTTTGCTTTGGATTGTATTTTTAGTGAGATTGAGAGCATCCTAGTGCATTGCATCAAGAGTATGAGCTTTGTGGCACTAAAGAATTTTTAAACAAATATCATTAGCTTGTTACTCTTAAATGTTTACCCGCTAGATGGCTTGGAGCTTGTGGATCTGTGGAGCACTTCAAAGAAGATATGCTGTTCTAGAGTTGGTTGTAAAGAGATGTTGTGCTCACCCACCAGAGCGATGTAAAAGCAATTGTATTGGAATTGGGGTATGAAGAAATTGCTTGGTACGAACCTCTCAAGATCAAGTTGTGCCCTAAAAAATGAGCGGTTGAACTTAAGATTTTTTTGTTTTCCAAATTAGGCGCCCCAACTACTTGATAGACAAATGACTTATTTGCTAATTAAATAATTCATCATATGATCTACATATCTCCTTGTCTCCATCGATAGCAAGAACTTCACTTTTGTTAAAATTGACACTGAAATCAATATTAGTTTCATACCTTTGTAAAAAACCAAATAAAATAACAACTTAGGATTCCTCGCATTTTCCAAATCATGCTTTAGACATAAAAACTAGGTCACCTGCATATTGCATAATGACAACTCCTTCCGGAATGATATGGTAATTAGAAAAAAATAGTGCACTTTCTCTTTCAAAAAGAAATATGCAATGAAAAATTCATGCATGTTGAGGGTTCTATTTCTATATTGCAACAAGGGGAAACAATATTTTGGTTAAGATATGTCAGTGCTAAAATCAAAATGTGTTTGGAAAAAATACCAACAAAACATTACACGCTATAGGGGTGATTTGGGAAGTTCTATTTTTCTATTCCAAAACTAGCGACAACTATTTTGATAATGTTATCTTAACGAAGAGCATCTATTTTTCATTGTAAACACGCTCCGATAAAGATATTCTAATCATTATTCGATGAGTTCTACTTTTTTATGGTACTAAGGAGATTTTTTTTTCCGATAAAAATATTTTAATGCATGACTTAGGGAATTTTTTAATGTTAAAATAGTGAAAAATGGGATAAGAAGGATAAAAAAACTATCCCAAATAAAATAGTGTATTGTTAAAATAATATTCTGGTTAAGGTAGTGTAAAACTTAGACGGTACAATGCATGATTTAGGGATTTCTTTTGGTTAAGATATTTGAGAAACAACATAAGAATGAGAAAAAAATATTCTAATTAAAAATTCTGGTTAAGATAGTGTAAAACTTAGACAGTACCATGCATGATTTAGGGATTTCTTTTGGTTAAGATAATTGAAAAATAGCATAAGAAGGAGAAAAGAAATATTCTGATTAAAATAGTGCAGGGTTTCTTTTGGTTAAGATATTTGAAAAATAGCATAAGAAGCAGAAGATATTTAAAAATAGCATAATAAGGAGAAAGAAAATATTTTAACAAATAGCATAAAAAGGTGGGAAAAAAAATAAGTTTCTGAAAAAATTAGACGCTAGAAGGAGGGCTTGAACCTCCGACCTTGTGGTTAACAGCCACACGCTCTAACCAACTGAGCTATTCCAGCAACTGATGACTTGCCTTCTCCTCTCCTCTCCAAATCAAGAAGGTGCCACCGCCGGCAGCAGATGCGAAAAATACCTAGAAAAAACAAACGAAAGCTCAGTCCCACCTCGTGCCCGTGCTCCCCTCCTCTCCCCGTCCCACCCCACGCCGGCAGTGCCGCTTCCGCCCGCCCCAAACGCCGCCGGAGCGAAGGTCGCCGCCGACCGCCACACCCTCTTCCTACGCCCCTTTCCCTCGCTGTCGTCCCCATCCTCTACCGCCGCCGCCGTCGACGCCCCCCTCCTCGCCGCGGCTGGGCTGATGTGGACGGAGATCCGCGCACATCGGGCTCCGCTGCGCCGTTGAAGGTCAGTTTCCTCTGCTCCCCAACCGCGGCCCCGGTCTCTCGCCGCCCAACGGCCCACCGCCGCCGCGTGGCCCGTGGCGTACTCGGTAGCTGTAGCTTGCTTCCCCGAGTTAGGTTTTTTTTTGAGATGGATTTGATGCGCTGCTACATTTCGTAGCTTGATGCTCACAGGTGCCATGTATAATTTTTGGTAAAAGGAACACCTTTGTTTGTTATTTGTTTTTGCCCTTTTCTTTTTTATATATATTGGAATCACCTTTAGGAATCCACTGCGGCCCCCATTTTCTACAACAGATGCGAAGAACAGTAGGGGAGGAGTGGAATTGTACAGTATAAATTGTATATTATTGCCTATTGGGAGTTTTTAGGGTCTTTTAATGATTTAATCCACTGCGAAGTACGAACTGGCAAGTGTGCGCCATGGGCCCCACTCTTCATATTCTCTGGGCTGGTATGCTGTATGCATAACCTTTGGATAGAAGTGATTTTGGTGTGTACAACGGTTCATGCAAATTTCCTGCATTTCTCATTTAGCTAAGCAGCACTGCTCATGCAAGTTTCCTTGGAAATGCTTGTTGCCCTAATACAATATAACTCTGAATTTAAGCTAGTAGTTCTTTTTCTAGGTAGTTAAAACTCCCCATATTTTCTAGGGTGTATAGGGTATGGAGGCTGAGTGATAAAAAATGTCTATTGCACTGCGCTGTTAATGATACTATTGAACTGGGCTTCAACAATATCCACTAGGAAATGACTCAGTTCTAATAGATAATTTTCAAATATCATAGATACATATTGTTTGATCTGCCAAACAGGGTGAATTCATCTGCAAGCCAGGATGTTTGTTTTCCCACTTATTGACTACTGTACAAAATGGAAACATTTGTTCTAACAACTGGAAGATCAGAATAAGTCAGATTTTTACCATAGAATTCTCATGGCCTTGCTGGATCACAAGAGTTTCCCTGTTGTTTTTGGTTCAGATGATAGACATGGTGTCTGCTGTTGAAGAGCTTAGTGGGTTAACCTCTAAAGAACTTGGGGAGATGCTGAAGGAGTCAGACAATTTTGTTTTGCAGTCCAAGACAGAAGATGGAGTTCCAAAGCAGGTACTTGTATCTACAAAATGTTTGCACAACTTGCAATGCCTCATTCCCTGACACCTGTTCTTTGTTGTAGGTGGACATGGAAAAACTTGTGTCCTCGCTTCCTCTTCATCTCCTTGCTGTATGTTTGGAGCTTGGGCAAGGCCTGGACTTGACTTATGTGCTTCGTGGCATGCGCTTTTTGCATAGTTTGTCTGATCTAGCATCCCGCCATACTAGACTGGAGCAGGTTACTTCTTTTATTATCTCGCACAAGTTTAACATATGACACCTTTCTTATGTTTCTTATTGGTTATGATATGATTTGAGGATTTTAATGTTCCATGTTAAAAGCTAGCTTGTGAATCACATCACATACATATGATGCTTGGATAATTTAAGTTATTTACTCCGACGCCCTTTGGAATGTAATGAAGCTCCTTTGTTGTCATTAGACTGATAGACTTTGTCCAACCGAGCTCAACTTGTTTAATATTTGTATTTTATCTTCTGGTTGATTTAATTTAGCTAAATGATGGGCGCCTAGCTCACAACAATATTTCCTTGCAGGTTCTTCTTGATGATGTCAAATTATCCGAACAAGTCATGGACCTGATATTCTTCCTACTTTCTATTCTTGCTGAACAGAAGAAGGTTTCCATGGGTTATACCAAAATGTTTTTATTCATTCATGTGTGCTCCACTTTGAATTATCATCTGATACTAATTCTGGTAACAGCTGTTTTTAAAATAGGAGAATAATGACGGTGCTTCTCCGCTTGTGCATGCGTCACTTGTAGCAGCTAGTCTTCATCTGTTGACAAGTTACTTCTCTTCCCAGTGGCATGAACTTGTCCATATTCTGCTTGCACATCCAAAGGTAACATGTGGGTTTATCGTAGTACCACTCTTCAATTTCTTGTGATATGTTAATTTTATCTGAAATTAACTTATGAATTTTTCCATCTACCTTATTTCTAAAGCAAAAGAACCAATGTTGTCTTTGCTTTTATTTTGGTTCCTGATCTGCTAAGTTTTGTTTACTACATCTTTGCTAACAGCTTCTCTACGCTAATCTCATTGTAATGAAGGTTGATTCTTTGATTTATGCTCTCCATCAAATATAATCATGTAACATGATTTTGAGTGCTAACCTTACTCTTGATGTTTTATTCCAGAGTTATTTTAGCTATCCTTGTGTGGCATTTGTTGTTTGAATCACATAGCAATCACTATTACCACGTCTTCTGACTAATCCCGATTAGTCAGGCTGATTGGTGCCATGGCGATCAGTTATGCATTACGATTAGTCACAATTACTTGTCATTAGTCATGATTTGTCCGGCTGATTGCTGCCACGGCGACTATGATTGGTTAGACGATTTGATAACATTGATAGCAATCACTGCAAGCTGCCATGTCAATTATTAATCCAAACTTGCTGTAAAATCTTGCAGTCGATACGAGGCTAGTTTTCTGCATTGGAGTTATGCTGTTTGGATTTTGTACACATACGTACATGCCTTCTTACTTTTCACGTTAACATTGCTGTTAAAACTCAGTTCGTTTATCTGGGTTATATCAGTACAATAGATCCCTTGGTGTTCTTACTGTCGTATAAGCATGATTTTTGAGGTGTGTCTAGGCATGCTCCCAATGCCACAGGGCACCACAGTAACACCTTGTTGCCTAGATGTACAGGCGTGCCCCCAATGCCTCAAAGGCTATGCTTATAAGAGACGTAGTTTATGCTAATGTTTTGCTGACTATTGCCCAGTTTATGTTCTGTGTGTTATATGATGCTATGATTCAAGTTTTTTCATGTGTATATTTTTTGATCCTGTGATTTGGGTTTTTATGTGTATGTTGTTTGGAAAAATTCTATCTGAGCATTTGTTTCTCTTTTTGATACCCCATGTGCACATACTGATTCATAATGCTATTCTTTCAATATATATGCTGTTCAGCAATGTATATCTGCTTAGGAACGCATAATTCAATCATTGGTGTGCATACTAACATTTAATAATTCATGGTCAGGTTGATATCTTTATGGATGTGGCCTTTGATAGTTTGCATGAAGATGTGAGGCTGCTAAATATCAGATTGTCATCCATGGGCTCTGGTTCCTTTCATGTTGGTTCTTTGGAATCTCGTCGTGCTCACTTCATCTGCCAACAGTGTGAAGCATCACTGCAATTTCTCTTGTTGTTGTGCCAGCAAAAGCTGTTTCGAGATCGGATTTTAAAAAATAAGGTCTCACCTATCTTTAGAGGCATATAATTTTTTATGCTATTGAGGGGGCAAAAGAATACTTGGTGTGATTGCCTTTTCTTCTCCATTTTGACTTAGTAAGGGATTAGTAGTTGTGCTGTGCCATTTGATGATAAAAATAGAAGTTGTCATGTTGAAATGATTTCCCTCCACTGGTTCACACGGTTCATCTTACTGCCTTCTTGTGCTTGGAAATTTATTAAATTATAAAAAGAGAAGCTATCATGTTGGCTGTGATCCCCCCACTGTAGTTCACATGGTTCATCTTACTTCTACTCTTTTCTGTGCTTGGAACCTTATTAAATTGAATACTGTGTGAAACCTTATGTAGTAGTTTTGTGTGAAGTTACATTTTTGTTGAAACATATAGTAGTTGGTCAAATCTGTAATTGGCTACTACACAGTTATTAAACATAATGCTCTTGGAAGCTTGCATGTTAAGGATTTTTTCGCTTAATGCAGGAACTCTCTAGAAATGGAGGCATACTGTCACTTTCGCACACTATACTGAAGTTAGTTGTCCCTGAATGTTTGAAGCAATCAACCGATCTTGTTGCTTCTATTTCCAGGCTCAAGGCAAAGATACTTTCTATTGTAAGTTAACTGCACATGATTGACCAGAATTGGAGTGTAGTAGTGCAAATCTATATTTGGAGACTGATTAAATTGTTGATATATTCAATTTCCCAGCTGTTGCAACTTTGTGAGGCTGAAAGTGTCTCTTACCTTGATGAAGTTGCCACTAACCCAAACAGCAGGCGGCTAGGGCAAACCTTGGCTCTAGAGGTCAGTTCTACTGGGGCTGACCACTGCCCAGGAAAATATTCTTTTGTATTTGCTGCTACTAGAAAAGGTATTTGCTTTCTCCAAATTTTGATTTTGCTCGATTACTGCAGGTTCTTAATTTGCTGAAGATTGCATTTGGAAGAAAACAAAACAATACTTCTGATTCTCATGATAAGGGTAAGTTTTACCCCATGGGATCTGTGCTTATCAGTGCATTGCGTCTTGTTGATGTCTTCTCTGATGATTCAAACTTCAGATCTTCCTTCATGACTAACACTGTAAGTTTTTTTGCTTAACTACTTGTGTTGACAATTATATCTTGCATTTTCCTTAGCAACTGAATGCGTTTTTTAAGCCAAGATAATGTCTTGCTTCAACTTTTTTTTGTTCATAAATTTTGCAGGTCCCGTTTTTAACCCAGATTTTAGCAACTGCTCATGAGGAATTTGTTTCGAGTTGGTGCTCTGCCAACGTACCAGCAATTGAGGAAGATGCAAGTCTAGATTATGATCCTTTTGGTGCATCAGAGGTGGCACTGTTAGCTTCTGATAATGTGTTGACTGAAGCTAAAGCTAACTATTCATGCCCTTTTCGCCCTAGCCTGCCTTCAATGCAATATGCACAGACAAGAACATCATGTGTAGTGAAAATAATAGCAAATTTGCATATTTTTGTTCCAAACATTTGTGAAGGTTAGACTATTCCTACATGCTATAAGTTTTATTTTTTTTGCAACACATTTTTTAAAATAAGTTCTGTTGTTCTGTCAACAGAGCAAGAAAGAGATCTTTTTCTTCAGAGCTTTCAAAAGTACTTGGTGTCTGGGAGTCCTAAACTATCATCAGACCAGCCAGCTTCTAGTGATTTTAAGGCCACTAAAGTCTGTACAAACTTAGGTAAAGTTTGTTTTGCTGTTTCTAGTTATCTGTTGGTTAATATATCCATTAGTGGCATGTCTAACTTCTTCTGTGGGTTTTGTAGGATCTTTGTCTGATTATGCTAAAACATTGGTTCCTAATTTCTTAAATGTGGAAGACGTGGTGTTATTAAGGTGCTTAAAACCATTTTACTAGATTTTATGTTGTATCCTGGTTTTCCCAAATGACGATTAAGTACTTTTTTGGTTACATGCCTGAACTAATTGGTTTTGATTATACTTTATTGTGTACTCCTTGATAATTTACTGTTCTGAATTCCTTGATAATATTTCTAAGCTTTTGTTTACATTTTGGCAGTGATTTTTCTGATAAGCTACAATCTTGGTGTAAATCAGAAGTTGGGCAAGTTGCAGTGAAGGTTTGTTTTGTGTACTCATTGTTATCATACTGAGCTATCAATGGTACTGAAATGTTACATTTTGTTGGCAGAGAAATCTCATCTTTATCATCATAACACAACTGCATAGCGTGCACACTTAATAGAGGAATTTTCCCATGATCTGCTCAGTACAAATTTTATTAGCCATAAAAAACATTAAACTGTCTTTACTTGTGGCTGTTGATGCTTGAATACTTGCATTGGGTGTTCAGTTTGCATTTGTAGCAGTTTGCTTCAAATCCTTTTTTCAGTCTCTGTTCAATTGTTGGATGGCCTCATTATGGAATGTTTCAGGTGGGACAAAATGATACTCCACCAGAAAGCACGGAGGACATGCACCCAGTGCAGCAGCCCTTGCTAACACGGACAAGCCCTCCGGACTCCAAAATGAATAACCTTCCAAAGGTAAATACTTAGATTATTTGGTGAATGAAACATCACTGGTGATTGGGTCCACAGTGAATTGGATTCTAATTGGAAGCTGATGACAACAGGATGTGCAGAACATGGAAGTGTCTACGCCAATACCCCCAATAAATCCACAGGGAAATGGTAAGGACGAGACTCCAAAGAACACTGTCTCTAGAAATGGTGGTTTCCTGCAGAATGCAGTTGGTCAAGACCTAGTCCATCTTGGCGTTGCAAGAACAGCCAGTGGTGGCTCTTCGGCTGTCGCTTCTGGTGTTAGCACTGGACACCAGCGCAGCAAAATGGATCTTGATCCAGCATCCAGCAGCGTGGATAATTTCAAAACACCAGAACTGACAAAAGAAAATGGTCTCCAGGAGGATGAGAAAGGGGAGAGTAGTATGTATGATGAGAGGCAACCTAAGAGAAGGAAGCGGACCCTTATGAATAATGAGCAAATAGATGAATTAGAGAAGGCTCTAGTAGATGAGCCTGAGATGCACAAGAACGCTGTTCTATTGCAGAGTTGGTCAGAGAAGTTAAGTCTGCAGGTATTTTTCACTTAGTCATTCTCTTCTTACGTCTAATTACTGAATGCATTCTCATTTATGAAAAACACGGCCGTGCTTTTGTAGGGCTCAGAGATCACAGCATCACAACTTAAAAACTGGTAAAACTGTGAATCTTCTTTAGCCATCAGTTTCTTTCTTCAAATTTATAGTACTGTTTTTGTGCTTCTCATCTACAGCTATTTGTAACAGTTTTCTCATGCAAATTCCAGGTTGAACAACCGGAAAGCTAAGCTTGCTCGCATTGCAAAAGAAAGAGGACCATTTGAGGGGGAGAATGCTGATAAGCCATCTACACCATCCACTATCCATCTTGGCGAGTCTTCCGAAAGTGCCGGGGAGGACAACTATCTACCCCCTGCGAGAGTGATGAACGCTCTATCCAAAGGCAGACTGGTGAGCCCAGACAGCAATGAGCAAATGTCGCAGGCAGAGTTATCCCCGAACACGATGCTGATCCGTCCATTCACGAGGTCCTTCTCACTGGAGCCAGGCCGCCTCGTTTCATTAGTTGACAGCGACGGGAAGGAGGTTGGCAGGGGCAAGATCTTCCAAACGCCAGGGAAGAGCCCAGCGGAGAGCCGTGTCTGCATGGTTGATGTTACCGAGCTCAGGACCGAGAAGTGGAGGGAGCTCCCGCACCCTTCTGAGGCATCTGGGAGGACGTTCCAGGAGGCTGAGGCGAGGAATGGTGGCATCATGAGGGTCTCTTGGGACGTCGTCAGGCTGTCGCCTGCAGTGTAGCAAGGCAGAAAATCTTTGTCAGGTTGTTGTATACCGCGAGGCACAGGATGAGTAGAGGGAGCCTTTGGTTTAGGACCAGAGACCAGATCATGGGATTCTCGGGGGCCTAAGTAACATCATGTTAAAACCTGTGGTTAACTGTGATGTATCCGTACTAACTGTCTTAAGCAATGCAGGTGGTTACTAATTTTACTACCGGTGTTACTGTCACCTGCAACGTGACATGAGAAACCAATGCTGAACGATGGAGTTGCATGTAAATAATTTAGCATTCACCCACCCGATCAACCATATGTTAATCTCATGTTAGGGCCTTAGAGAAAACCAAAGAAGAGGCTGCCCCAATCCTTTGTACTGTGCATCAATAGGTAAGCGGGCAAGGCCGTAGCATGAACAGGGCAAGTCAAAGGCTGCAGCATAAACTTCATTGCCGGTTGAAGCCCCTGTAGTAGAATGTTTTGCCTCTTCAGTCAAAACACTGAAAAAAGTGTCTCAGGGAAATTCTAGCAAGGGTGATATACTTCATGTCCAGAAAGACGTAGAACAGTGCTGGTGTGGAAATTCTGTAGATGAAGTGCTTGATCAATTGGACACCTGCTGTCAATTGATCACAGGAATGTGGACTTGCTTAGGCTGAGTATAAATGGGCAAGCATGAGTATTGTGCTCTGACTAGTAGGTATGGGCGGTTCATCACTTGGTGGTGAACTACAATCCTGAGCCCGAGTACGACGGGAGGCTAAACCGGTAAGTTTTTCATTTTTAGTACCGGTTTCAGCTTCCAATCAGGATTAAAAGGCTTTTAGTCTCGGTTGGACTAGCCAGGACTAAAGGAAAAATTTGGTGTGCGGTCAAAGTGCTGCTTACACCGGCAGTTTCGTTTCCCGCCCATGTTTAATATAAATAGGCTAAAAATTAGAAAATATGTAGTTTAAAAAATATAGTTCAAATGAAAAGGTTGTCAACTATAAAATTGCATAAGACTTTGAGTTCTATGACTTTTGCTATGGTTGTTTCTACTTTTTATGTCATTTTAAAAGTTCAAATTTTAAATTCAAAAGATTCAAACATATTTTTCCTTGGCAAAATAACTTCAAATGAAAAAGTTGCAAACTACAAAGTTACGTAACTTTTTGAGATATACAACTCCTGTTTTGGCCATTTTTTCATTTGGCAAATGGGTACTTCATAAAAACTTACTAGGCCCAATGGGGAGTTACCAACTACAAACTTATGCAACTTTTATGCAGTACTGCCATCTATGTGTAGTGAAAGTGCCGAGGGGTACATCGTAATCCCAGTTGTATCCATCTGCTCCATAACTTGGTCTAGAATGGCATCCAAGGCACATGTAGCACAGTATAATCATAGAGAAAATGCTGCAAATGGAGAAACAATTTTTTTTTAAAAAATCAGAGAACATTAATAGAATAATTAAAAACAACCAATGGAAATGAGTGAGGTAAATATTAGTGAACACTTTACCATGTCTGTAATGTTTCCTCGCCAAATTTTCGTTTATTTGTGCAACTGGGTGATTAGCACGCAAAGCTGCTATCTTGAAGTCCGAGTTATCAGGGATATCAATGTATACAAATGCATTTTAGTGCCACTAAACAGATGCATGGCATGTCGCCGGAGTTGAAGACAAGTGTTGAAGCGTTGTATGCATCGTTGAAAAAATATATTGCATACCATAACCGACCCTCTGCATCAGAGGTTGAGTTCTCAACGAAGTCCTCCACATCGAACAAGGTAAGTGCTGATTGCAGCTACTCTACCGGGTCGATAAACTGCAACACATATATGCAATATATTTTTTCAACGATGCATACATATTATGAAACCACACTAAAAGGTTTTCGAAAAATATTGCTTACAATAGCTGGAGTATAGGGAAGTCTGGAATGGCAAGCTCTGGAGCAAATGGTTGATCGCTAGGATAGTAACCTGCTGCGTGTGGCGGAGGATGTAGTACATTCATATAACCTGATAGACACCAAAAATTTGAATATAAATATATAATGCATATTTAAAAAATTACAGAATGCAAATAGAACATGGAAAAGAAAACATATGTATACCAGAAAAATCGCCATGAAACATATAATTCCTAACACGTGGAGAGAAGAGTAAAAAGAGTGAGCAATGTGTGCAAAAGGGGGCAAAAACTAGCTCACACCGAGCGCTCGGATTTGAAAATGATGTGGTCGGATTTGAGGGGAACATGACAGTGTGGTCAAGTATATAAAGTAGGGACATTCGTTCCCGGTTTGTGGAGCCGAATGGAACAAAAGATTTCAAAAAATATTTAGTCTCCGAGACTAAAGGTCAACATTTAGTCTCGGCCGATTGCATTAACAGACCGTGACTAAAAGTCCCCCCACCCACCTGCAAAAGCCTGCGGCCGGCAAGGGGGGGGGGGGGGGGGGGGCCCCCCCCCCCTGGGGGGGGGGCCCTCGCTTTTTTTTTTCTTTCCCCCACCCGCCAAAACCCTCTCTTCCTTTTTAGCAAAAAAAACACCCCAC